>Ga0066376_10002510_pt1 | contig 17041 bp, 18 predicted proteins | sample Knorr_S15_td_Bot_FD_77009 | JGI IMG/M metagenome (GOLD analysis project Ga0066376, IMG submission 77009) | Marine microbial communities from Southern Atlantic Ocean transect - Knorr_S15_td_Bottom_ad_5009_LV_A | ecosystem: Environmental > Aquatic > Marine > Oceanic | place: Southern Atlantic... | reverse complement strand
CTGAAAATAGAATCGTTACACGCCCTCCGCGCTGGATATCGGTTAACCGCAGGATGTATTGCGTCCGATCTGAATTCAAGCGCGAATCCAAAACCTTAAGAAACTCGAGCCTTGGTATATGACCGGTAAAAATTCGAAGATGCTCACGAAAGTCCAACCGTATTCCCAGCATTTTCTCCATCAAGGATTCCACTTCCGGCCCGGAATAATACCTGCCATTAGCCGGATTAAAAAATACAGTCCTGCCCTTATGATAAGTAAAAACCCCCATGGCCTGGCCAAACAAACCATAGGTATCCACTCGGATAGACCGGTTATTTTGAATTATTAGTGTTTGGCGAAATGTTTGCTTTAGCTTTTGGCTCAGAAATGTGGTGCGGGCAAAAGATTTGAGGTTTTTGATTTCCCCTGCCCGGTCTTTCAGCCTTTTTAAAATGTAACCGGTGGTAATGGAATCTTTTAATAAATGTGGGGCAACCGGTTCAACGCGGGGCTGACAACCCACAAACATCAAAATAAAAACGAGGAGCAATGGATGGCGGTTTGCCACGCTTGGTAACAGGTAGGAATTCAACGGGTCTTATTAATAGTTCTGTTGCAAAAAGTTGCGCACTTTTTCGATTTTATTCTTAAGCGTTTGCGGATCCGGATGTTCTCCACCCAAATCGCCTTTTGGGTTTACCGTGAGAAACAGGCTGTTTTTCCATGCCCCACTGGCCTCATCATAATTTTTCAGGGAGAACAAAATATCTCCAAGATGGTCATAAAGAACCGGGTCTGGATCGGTATAGATCATGGCCTTCTGAATTTGCGTTAAAGCTTTTTCCGACTCACCCTTTTTGAAATATATCCAACCCAGACTATCGAGGAAATAGCCATTGCGGGGCTGGGTCGTCAGGGCTTTCTTCAAATGCACGAGGGCCTGGTCAAGATCATGCCCTTCGAGCGCATACATATACCCTAAAAAATTATGCGCGTTGGAATGCAAGGGATTTAACTCAATCGCCAGCCGCATATTTTCCATGGCCCCTTTGTAATCCCCTGCCTTTTCCATCAAGGCGCCCAACTCAAAATAGTAGGAATCTTTTTTAGAGTTCAAGGCCAGGGCTTTGCCCATATGTTCAATCGCCTTGTCATTTTCATTTTGGGCCATATAGGCCAGTGCCAGGGAGTGATGAAGCTGATCGCTGTTCGGTTCCATTGCAACGGCTTTAACGAGCAGGGTCAACCATTTTTGTGTCTTTTTCATTAAGCTATAGAGCCGTGCTGTATAAAGGATAATGTCTATAGATTCCGGCTCCAGCTTCCTGAGTTTTTCAAACTCCTTTACGGCACTATCCAGACGGCCGTGGATTTCATAAATCCGAGCCATGAGGACATGTGGGTCCTTGTAATCGTGCTGGGCAACAACAAGTTGAAATTCTTCCAATGCTTGCATATACAAAGTTTGCTCAAAGTAAATCGTTGCGATGCGCATATGGATATTGGGTTGCTTTTCCAAGCTGGGGGGAATGCCTTCAACCTGCGAACGGTCCGGGTTCAAAGAACCCGAAGAGTGAAGCTGTGAAACTCTTTTTTTGATAAACTCATTATTCGGCTTCAGTTTTAACAATAGTCCATACTCTTTCAACGCCTCAATAGTTTTGCCCTGACGCTCGAGCACCCAGGCCAGATGATGTCGGGCCTGGAGCAGGTTCGGTTTCAGGGAGACTGCCCTTTCGAGACTTGTTTCGGCCTCCTGCAACTGGCTGGCGCGCAAATAGGCCCGGCCCAGGTGGAACTGCACAAGAGGATTATTGGGTTCTACCATCGCCCCTTTCTTATACTCTTCTAAAGCTCGGTCAAACTGCCCCAGCCTCTCTAACAGGGAACCTTTCAATAACGGTGCCCGGGCATTGTCTGAGGAAATCTGGCTGACCCGGTCGTAATGCGTGATGGCCTCTTCCACCTTACCCTGACTGGCCAAAATATCCCCCAGGATCATCTCAATGTCCTCATTTTCGGGAAAACGCGCCAGCGCATTTTGACCAGCCCGAACAGCCTCATCCAATTGACCGGTACGCAGGAGCAAACGGATCCATTTTTCGTGGAACCTTTCTGTTTCCGGATCATGCTGGACCACTTCTTTATAATGCAAAGCGGCCTGCTCCAACTGATAGCCCTTTTCCGCCTTCACAGCCATCAGGTAATGGTAGTAAGAACGGGGGTCCCGTGTTTCCAGTGCCTGAGAATCTTGCTTTTTATTTTCAAATGACTTAACCGCATAAGACGAAGACAAGTCCCCGACCGTTGAGCCTGGGGTACCGACTGGTGTCGCACAATTCGCCATGAACAAAAGGGAGAGTATTAACAACCCCGCCTTGGCCCATGCGAGATATTGTAATTTGGCGGCTCTGCGCTGGCTGATCCCAAGCTTTAGTTCACAAGCTGTGTCTTTCATCTTCTGAGCTGTCCTAAAAGTATGAATAACTCTTCAGAGCGTATCAAGCAACCGCCTTAAAAACAATACCGTTTAACAACGATTCTCCTGCCCTGCTATTTATTTCCTGCATGATTTTCTTTTTTAAAGAATCTAAAACCGGCACCCACTCTTTACCCTTAACCTTAACATGAAGTATCCCCTTGGTCACCTTGTCAATGGAGGAAGCCTCTGCGATTTCCTTTCCCACCACCAGGTTCCAATGATAAGTCAGCCATTCCTTTTGATTTCCCTTAGAAAATATTTCATCGGGAAGAGACTGAAAAAGAACCGACCTTATTTCCGACCAGTTCCTGCTTGAACCTTGTTTTAACTTCCTGACCATAAAAACGCCATGCCGGGGAAAGGGTTTGACCCGCTATCCCATTTTAGCTATCTTAACGTCTAATGGCAAATTGCATTAGAGGTTGTAAATCACCCCAGCTACCCCATTCGGGGCATGAAGGCTGAGGAAGAATATAACTCCCTCTTTGAAAAAGAAGGGTCTATTGAAGCTCCCCCTTCTACGAAGGGGGTTGGGGGGATTTGACTTGCCTGCGAAGGCACTCCGCTCACCTATGAACAAACATAAAGACACATTGCCTTCCCCAGATCCACGGCTGGCCCAATTGGAACAACGGGTCTATCAGCTGGAGACCTGCTATAAAGTCACTTCCCTGCTTAATTCCGAACTGAATCTCTCCAATCTGCTCGACACAATCATGAACGTTGCCAAAAAAGTCATGAATGCCGATGCCTGCAGTTTACTGCTGGTGGACGAGGAGACGGACGAGCTGGTGTTTCAAATCGCCCTGAGCGATGTGGGTGAAAAAATAAAATCCCTGGCCCGACTGAAAATTGGTGAGGGCATTGCCGGAACCGTGGCCAAAACCGGCGAGTCCATCATTATCGAAGACGCCTACCAGCATCCAAAATTCAATCCGGATTTTGACAAAAAAACCGGTTTCCAGACCGGTTCTATTTTATGTTCACCGCTTAAGACAAAAGGTAACATTCTTGGAGTGTGCCAGGTGATTCATGGGAAAAACCTGGGCCGGGTGTTCCAGCAAAGTGACTTGGAAATTTTTCTCCTGCTCTGCGACAGTGCCGCCCTGGCTATTCATAACGCACGCATGCATCTGGTGCTTATGGAAAACCAGCGCATGGAGAAAGACATGGAATTCGCGCAATCGGTTCAGGAAAGCTTCCTGCCAACCTCCACCCCGCAACATGCGCATTTTACTTTTGCCGCACAGACCCACGCGGCCCAGGTAGTGGGAGGCGATTATTATGATTTCATTCCATTTGAAAACGATATGCTGGGCATTGTACTGGGAGATGTTTCCGGCAAAGGAGTACCCGCCGCCCTGCAAATGGCCCGGTTGATGAGCGATTTCCGCTACATTTCCCAACTCGATCCGGCACCTGAAAAGGTACTGGCTCAGATCAACAACACACTCTGCGAAAGATCCTATCGGGGCATGTTCACCACCGCAGTATTCTGCCTGCTGGATATGAAAAATAGAAAACTAAATATCGCCAATGGCGGCCACCTGTCGCTTCTTTTAAAAAGCAAAAACTCTATTCAAGAGATCGGTTCTGCCAGCGGGACCCCTTTGGGAATCCTTCCCAACATGAAATACAACCAAGCGGAACACTGCCTTCAAAGCGGGGACGAGATTCTTATTTTTACCGATGGAGTGACCGAACCCAAAAACAAACAGCAGGAGGAATTTGGATTGGACCGGTTGAAAAACCTGTTCGCCAACCACACCGGTTCGCCGGAAGAGTTTCTGCAAAATCTGAAAAACACAATCAAACAATTCACCGAACATGCCCCCCAATTTGACGACCTGACCGCCCTTACATTTAAAACCCTGTAAAGGAGGCTCCTCCATTGAATAGTATTGCGATCGGTTTATTGGGATTCCGGTTGACCCAATTTGGCAGCATGAATATAATCTGTCTTGGGGTGGACAATTTAAATATTAAAAATTTGGAAAACTATGACAACGATTGACAAAGAAGAACTGGACTCATTGATCCAGAGCGAGTGGGGTTATCTGGAATCAAAAAAAGGTGAGTGGAGCCTGCTGGAAGGGGAACAGGATATGGAAGTGCTGGAACACGTATTACGCTGTATCCTGCATATGGACCTGACCCCTGAAAAACCGCAGGAATTCAAGGAGTGCGTCAAAGTGCAAAACCCGGATGGCGGCTGGTCTAAAGAATCCCACACCGATAAAACCTCGATGTGGATCACTACTTTTGTAGGGCTCAAACTCTGCCGAGGCAACCTGATTCTTAAGGATCCAGACATTCAAGCCACGGTTGATAAAACCCTGGAATATGTCCTGTCCATGCAGGAAGAAGATGGGCATTGGTCTGACACGGAGTGGTCCCATCTAGACACGACCTGTTCGGTCACTTGCTTTTTGACCATCTACCAGGTCACCCAGGATAAAAGAGATGACGAACGCATCAATAAAGCCCGTATCAAGGGCTTTGAATTTATTGTGCAATGGCAAAGGGATTCCGGACTCTGGAAAGATGAAACCTTTCATCCTGCAGGCATTGAAACCACCGCGCATTTGATGCAGTACACCCTGGTGCCCGCCTACTTCATGGACAAAATTGAGTATGCCGGAAAAATGTGCATGGATGCGGCGGACTCGATGGTCGCTGCACAAGCTGAAAATGGCAGTTGGGATAATGAAAATACCGACCATACCATGGATGCCTGCCGGAACCTTATGTTGGTTTCGGATACCTTCAAAACCAAGGAAAAATACGCCCCGGTTATAGAAAAAGGCGTGCGCTGGTTGATCGATATTAAAAATGAACAAGGTTGGGGGGATTTCCCGCAGGAACCCAGTAACGTGGAACGCACCGCAGACGGCTTGGACACCCTGCTCAAATACCGGCGTTATGATAGCGGTAAACCCATGTCACATTTCTGGGCTTTCAGCAAATAACCCCACTCGGCGTGGAGCCAACTTGCAATAGCTCTACTTGGCAAACAAGAGTGCTAGACGGCTTAATATTGTCCTTCATGCCATAAGCCCCCAATTCCCCCCTGCGTAATATTTTTCCTTAGCCCTCATGCCCCGGAGGAGTAATAAGGGGGACTAGGGGGGTTAAACATTCCAACTACCAATATCCGGGTTAGGCCCGTTTTTTTATGGAAGCAATCATTTTACTTGCCGGTTACGGTTCCCGCCTGGACAGGCAGGATTTGCCTCATAAAACACTTCTGCCTTTTGGCGAAGAGACGCTTCTTTCCCGTCACCTGAAATGCCTGCAGGCTCTGGGCATCCGCAAGACCCATCTTATCCTCGGCCATAATGCCCCGGCGCTGCAAACCTATGTGCAGGACCTCAACTTGGACCTGCCCATACATTTCATCGAGAACCCGGTCTACCGCACCACCGGCAACACCTTGTCGATGGTGATGGGACTCAAACATTGCCAGGATGAAACATTGATTCTTGATGGCGATGTCCTGTATCCACCCCAAGCCCTGCTCGATTATGTGCAAAAAGCACCGCGCTCTTCATTCGCATTAATACCTGCCGACATCGACAACGCCGAATGCGCCAAGGTTTTATTGAACCCTTCAGGAACCATCCACGCTTTCATTACCAAACGGGAACTGACCGATGAGGAAAAATCCGGTTTCGGTTTCGGAGGCGAAGCAATCGGATTTTTCGTGCTCCGCCAGGAAGATGTCCCCCGGTTTGTCACCCTGTATGAAAACAATGAGCCCACCTACCGATCGGTTCTTTGGGAAATCCCGTTCACCGATTTTGCCCGCAACACCCCCCTGCACCCCTGGAATATTACCCAGGATGGTTGCTTCGAAATAGATACCCAGGAAGACTACTCCGCCGCTTTGGATCACTTTCAATCCCACCCGGAGCAATACCGGTTCCCATAATTATAAAATTTAATAATTATTGCAATATATGTATGAATATTTATTCATTTTACTTATTGGTTATTATTTTATACAACTACTGGACGAATCCGCGCCCGAACTTAAATTTTTTGCACAGTTTTTTTGTAAAAATTCCCCTTTAAATACAAAAGGTTGCATAGCTCCCTCCTGAAAGACACCCATATTCTCTCCTCATTAGTATCCTTTTTGCTTTTTAAAGATGGTTTCCCAAATAAAGAAACCGCTTTTAATCCCTTCGAACGGGATTAAAGAAAGCTTAGGAACATAATTTTAAAAAGGATTAAATTGGGTGAATGTTATGAGTGAAACCATGGATTTTATCGCAAACAAGGTGTTTTTTATTTCCTTAGGGCAAATTGGGTTTATGTTTCTCACCTGTTTTCTTTGCCTGCTCTATGGAAAATATAAAACAGGTTTACTAATATCCTATTTCTTTATTTTTTACTGGGGCTTTGTTTCCAACCGTATTTACTGGCTGGAAGTGTTTGGTGATTCGGGAATGGGGCTCATGATGTATTTTGGCTGTGCCACCACCATAGCCCTGATGGGAGTCATCAGCTTTTTTCAATCGGACCACCGCTAGGCGCGGGGCCGACTGGCAATAGCTCTATCAGGCGAACAAAAATTTACCTCGGCTTTACGGGCCATTGCCAAGTTTCCCCCCGGCGCGACCCACCCTCCCGCGAGGGAAGATGAACGTAATGGCAATGCCTGCGTTCACGGGTCGCTAAACATTTTCCATCATAAGGAATTTAATAAAGCGGTAATATTCAGTTCCTCTGAAGTGACCGCGAAATTTTAACCAATTGATCTGTTAATTCGCGAATGCGCTTTTCGATTTCAGAGTCGGCCAAGTTATCTCCTTCAAACGACTCGCCGGTGACATAAACGAACCGGGGCAGGACGATACATCGAAAGTCCAGCATTAGGCTGTTAGCCAGGCTCATGATGGACATATAACTGCCTTGCCCTCCAGCAGCGCAAAGGAATCCCACCACTTTATCCTGCCAACTCTTTCCGGTAAGTTCGATCAGATTTTTTGCGGCGGCATTGGCATCGTAGTTATAAATTGGAACGGAAAGCAAAATCCCCTCAGCTTTTTGAATCCGTTCAGCGGCAGATATTACCTCCGGCTGTGTGTAAACCGAATCTCCATCGCAAAGGGGCAATGGGTTTTTCTTCAGAGCCATAAAATCCACCGTTGCCCCAGTTTGACGAAGCGCTTCTTCGGCATGCTGTGCCAGGACAAGACTACGGCTTTCAGGATTGAGACTGCAAGCCACGATTAAATAAGACATATCTTTCCTCATTTTTTTGGGATTAGCCCCTAATACTCTCATTTTCTTAACAATTAAATCAATCCGAGATCCCTTTCACCCTGGGATCTATGTCGATCGGCATTTTTCAGGCTAGTCTATCCATATATTTTTTTCGTTTCAGATTTCCTTATGTTTATACTTTTCTCGTTGCAGGTGAAAACCATAAACGGTTAATCTATTGCAAAATCCCTTTAAAAATGGAATTTAAACTTGGGAGGGGCCACTTGCCTTTATCTTCTTTCAAAGCAGTTTTTTTTGATGTTGGGGGAACCCTGATCCATGTTCACCCATCGGTCGGGGATGTCTATGCCAAGTACGCACGCCCCTTCGGCTTTTCCGGTTCCGCCCAGGATTTAAATGTTGGGTTCCGCACACAATGGAAAAAAATGGGTGGCATTGAGTCTCTTGGCAATCAAAGCGGAGCCGAGGCAGAAAAAAAATTTTGGTATAAACTTGTTTATGAAGTGTTCCAACCTCTGGGCGGACTCGACCGATTCGAAGAATACTTCGATCTTATTTTTGATGCGTTCCGAGAGAAGTCCAACTGGCGGATTTATGAAGATGTGGTCGAATCGAAGATTCTCGAAACCTTAAAAAAAAGAGGCGTGGTGCTGGGGGTGATCTCTAACTGGGATTCCCGGTTGATCTCTACATTAGAAAATATTGGTCTCGCGCATTATTTTGATTTTATCCTTCCCTCTGCCATGATCGGCTCGGCAAAACCCGATAAAAAAATATTTGAGGAAGCGTTAAAACGAAGTGGGGTCGCACCCCATGAAGCCTGCCATATCGGCGATGAAATTCGCACCGATGTGGAAGGTGCCCAACGTGTTGGTATTCATTCTATCCTGCTGGACCGGGACAACCGCTTTGATAGCGCAGGAACAAACAAAGTCACTTCATTTTTGCAATTGATCTAAAACTCAAAAGGGAAAGGGGGGTCGGTAGGTTTCAGGCCTTATGGCCTTTTATGCCATCCAGCTTGGCATTTTTAAAGCTGGCGTCTTTGGTGACAGCAGAGGTCAGGTCGGCTTTGGAGAGATCGGCTCCAAAAAAAGAGACGGCAGTGCAATCGCTTTGTCTCATATCACAACCAACCATGGAGGCAAAGCTCATGCTGGCTTTTTTACATTTTGCCTTGAGCAACTTCGCCCCTTCCATTTTGGCCCGACTGAACGAAGCATTCTCTAAGTTAGTCAGACACAAATCGGCCTCTTTTAAGTTGGTCTCACTAAAATCGGCATCCCTCAGGTCGGAACCTCGGAAATTACATTTGGCTAAAAATGCCTTGTTGAATTTGGCTTTTTTCAGCGAGCAATTGCTGAAATTGGAGGAGGCAATGGTCCTCTCACTGAAATCAAAACCCGAAAGATCCAACCCGGAGAAATCCATGTTACTAAAATGGGTCTCTGTTCCATCGTCAAGCATCGCTTTTATTTTTGCCACCGTTGTATTGGCCATTGAGTCCCTTCAGTCGATTTAAATGCAGGGGCATTAAATATAGCGGGTCACAACAATCTTGACAAGAAATGATTTGTTTTTCTAAGTATCAAGCTTTTCGGGCTGATCCTTGTTCTCAAAAAACCCCGCCAACCGTTTTTGTTTTCGACTCGCCCATAATTCCAGGGTCAATAAAAAATAAAACGGGAGATATTCCACCCAGGGAATCCATAGGCTAAATGCTTGCAATTCCTGGTAATCAAAATAAAAGTCCAGGTAATAAAACCCTACCAGTCCGGTCAAAACAATCCACGATCGCCCAGGAAATATACACAAAAATGGCACCACCCAGCAGAGATACCACGGGTTCTGCACCGGACTCAGAAGAAAGACCAGCGCCATGATCCAGAAAAATCCGCGTACAAATTCTACAGGTCGCTCAATAAGAGAAGCTCCCTTACACAGGAACCACAATAAAACCCCGGTTAGAACAATGGCTACCGCAACCTTGCTCAGGAAAATCGGTAAAGGATTGGACAGAATCATTTCATTCCCGTCCAAAACATTATTAAAGATGAAAACAAGAATAGCAAAAATGCTGTCGTTGCTCTGCCAATACAGGGTGAAGGCTTTGAGTCCTTCAAACATCCGCAGTCCGATTCCCATAAAGGGCAGATACCCCAAAACGATCACAACCAGAAATAAAGCACTGTTCTTCAGGATAACCAACCAGGCTCTTTTTCCATCCTGCAACATTTTTTCATAACAGGCCCGAAGGTATAAGGGGAGCAAAATTATAGGATACAGTTTTCCCAGGAAGCTGAAGGCCAGAAACAGGGTCGCCAAGGTATGGCGGTGGTTAAGCAGAAAATAAATGGAGCCGCAGAGCAGGGATATCCCGATGACATCCAAATGAGTCGAGTTAAAAGTTTCCTTGATTACCAGGGGGCTCCAGAAGTAAATCAGGCAACCGGCTTTATCCAGTCCCAGCCTGGAAAGGATGCCGATGATAAAACCCAAGGCCATAACATCGAAAATTAAAAATCCTGCCCGCATGGCGACAATGCTGTCGGGTTTTACATGGTGTACCAGGCGAAACACAAACTGCGCCATCGGTGGGTAGATGGTCGGCACATCCGGATGGTTCACCCGTTCCAAAATTTCAAGGGATTGGGGCGACTCCCATTTCAACACATTCAGTTGTTCCAGTTCGCGCTCGTTGCGCTCAACATAAATCTCATAATAGTTTTCCGGATTCTGGATTCTTAGCTCCTTGAAGTTGTGCACTTCGGCGGGAGCATATTCAAAGGGATTAATTCCATGTGCGAACACTTTTCCATCCCACAAATAGCGGTATACGTCATCTTCCTGAATCTGCTGAGAGGGAAGGATGGCGGCACGAAACAACAGGCCAAACACAATGATCATCCAAAAAATGCCCCGGTCTCCGGGACGTTTTTGCACAAAAAACCAGGTGAGGCCATAAAGCGTACACAGGGAAAAATAAACAGCGAGATATGTGAGGAGGGGTCTTTCTGAATACCCTTCTCCCCAGTTGAATTGCTGGGAAAGCTGGGTCAGGAAACTATAAAGCAGAAGGCTCGCTATCCCCGTCAGCAGGATCGGGAGGCGGGAACGCATTCCAGGCTAGGGATTGCGGGCAAAAGAATTCTGCCCCTCCAGGGTTTTCAACTGCTCTTTTTCGTGTTCTGAAAGAATTTTATAAATCTCCAGAACGCTCCGGTGAATATAGGGATCGTCATTTTTCAGAGCCAGTGCTGACCAGTAACGTGAAAGGGCTTCCCTGAACATAGTTTTTTTCTTATACAAATCCCCCAGCTTGACATAAATATCCAGCCGGTCCGGCTCCAGAACCGAAACCCTTTCAAAAAAGTTCACCGCCTCAAGATAATCCCCTGAGCGCTCATATTCTGCACCCAGAGTTTCCAGATAAGCGGGATTCTCCGCTTCCAAATCACTGGCCTGTTTCAGGTGCTCAATACCTTTAGCAAATTTTTCACGCTTCAGGTGCAACCGCCCTAGCCGGTAGTGGGTAGGTGCATGCTGGTTATCAATACTCAATGCTTTAAGATAATTTTGCTCCGCCTCGGCAAGCTTTCCCTCGCGCTCCTTAAACTCGCCCAATACACTCAGAGGATGGGCCGAATCCGGGTTTTTATCTGCCGCAGTTTCAAGTTGCCGGAAAGCCTCGTCATGGTTTCCCTTGTTGTAAAAAATCCCCGCCAGGTTAATGCGACTGAAAGAGTCTTCGACAATTTTCAAGACATCCCGGTACAGATTTTTAGCTTGGTTGGTCTTGCCTTGATCCTGATACACAACTGCCAGGTTGTACATGGCGAACGTATCATTGGCATTTTTCCTGAGGGCTAGTTTGTATTCTTCAATCGCCTTCGCATAATGCTGATTGTCATAATGCTCCACCCCCTTGTTAAAATGGCTGTCTATCGGGGCGGGGACATTGCTACAACCAAAAAAAAGCATCACCACTAATATGTTCAGAAGATTTCTCATCGCTGTCTAATTGACCTTATCCAAACGCCGCATGCGGAGTTCCGATTGACCGGGAGCCGTTGCCTCTGCCGGGGGAACAGCCACTTCATCGGATTTACGCACCAGTTTCCAGGGATTCCGTTTCAAGTCTTCGGTCAGGGATTTCAAGTTCCGCGATGTTTCGTTCATGTTCTGGAGAAGCTGAAGCAGGTTTCTGCGGTTTTCTATCATGATCGAATTGCTCTGGCCCAGGGTTTCTTCAACACTGGTCGCAGTACGGTCTATGTCCAGAGTGATTTCACGTGCATTCGTTTCCATGCTATTAATCAAACTGGTTACACCCGGTCGGGTGTCGGCAAGGAGAATTTCCATTTCCCGCGTCAGGTTATGCATCTGGTCAATGATCTCGCGGATGTTCGTATCCTTGTCGGTGAACAGTTTGTCGGTTTTTTCCGAAACCGAAGCCACATGGTCCAGAGTGGTTTGTAGTTTGCCGCTGTTTTTTTCCAGCATGTCGGAAATCTTTTCGGAAATCTCCAGAGCATTTTCCATGTTAGCCCGGACATATTTGCGGTTTTCCGTCAATATACTATCCACACTAGAGAGGGAGGACCGCACATCTTTCAATGTGGCCCGGGCATCGGTAACAAGCTCCCCTGTCAGTTGGGTAAAACGCCGGATCTCCAGCACCACTTCGGTAGCCATATCGCCGATCTTGGCAATTTCAAACGAGTCCTGCCCGATCAAATCCTCATTTTTCCCTAAAGGCGGCGAGCCCCGGGTGCCGGGCCGCACATCTATATACAGGCCTCCCATCAGCCCCGAAGTTTTGATCATAGCGACGGAATTCTTTTTGATGACGATTTTGGGATTGATTTCGGCCATCACCACCACCCGGTCATGGTCCTCACCATCGCCTAGCAATGCAATGTCCCTGACCGAGCCAATGTCAAGCCCGGCATAACGCACCGGCGCGCCCACTTCCATGCCACCGGTGAAATTAAACACGATGCGCAACACCTTCCTGGGTTTGAAATAATCCTTAATATCGCCCAACACAAAGATCATAACGATCAAAACCAACGTGCTGACGAAAATAAAAAACCCGGCTTTAACTTCTGAGGAACGGTATTCCATAAATCAGACTCGGCTCATTTCTTTGAGTTCTTCTCCATAATCAGTCAGGCTTTTGCTGAACGGAATAGGTCCGTCCGGACTGCCTTCAATAAACTGGATCACTTTCGGGTCATCGCTGTTCCTGATTTCATCCGGCGTTCCTTCGGCGACGATCTTGCCTTTGAACAACATAATGATTTTATCCGCAATACGCATAGCGCTGGGAATTTCGTGCGTGACCACCACCGATGTGATGCCCATTTTCCTGCTAAGATCCATAATCAACTTGTCAATCACGCCAATGGAAATCGGGTCCAGCCCTGCTGACGGCTCATCATAAAAAACAATTTTAGGGTCCAGAGCAATGGCCCGGGCCAGGGCAATGCGCTTGATCATACCGCCGGAAAGCTGGGCTGGCTTGAGGTGCTCGGCCCCTCTTAGCCCCACCATTTCCAGTTTCATCTTAACCATGATAAGAATGGTGCCCTCGTTGAGGTCGGTATGCTCCCGCATGGGCAAAGCCACATTGTCCTCCACCGTCAGGGAGTTGAACAGGGCTCCGCTCTGGAACATGATGCCAAATTTTTTGCGTACCCGATTGATCTCCTTGCCTGTGAACTGGCTGACCTCTTCGCCATCAATCCAGATTTCTCCCGAGTCGGGACGATAAGCTCCTATCAAATGTTTGAGGACCGTACTCTTGCCACTGCCACTGCCGCCAATGATGGCAGTGATCTTGCCCTTCTCCATATGCGCACTAAAATCTTCCAGCACGGTAATGCGCTTGTCGCCTTCGCCAAATGATTTTTTCAGATTCTTGATTTGTATCATCAGATTACAAAGAAAAATAAGGATGTAAATATCAGGTCGGCAATGATCACCAAAATCATCGACACCACCACTGCGGTGCGGGTGTTCTGCCCAACCATTTCCGCTCCGCCTTCAATAACGAAGGCCATATAACTGCCAACCATGACAATGATGACAGCAAACACCACGCTCTTGATCAGCCCGGTCACTACGTCCTTAACCACCATTGCGTCCAGGGAATTGTTGACATACGTCACCGGATCGATTCCCAATGTGGTGACTCCAATCAAAAACCCGCCCAAAATCCCCATCAGATCCGCCATGATGGTCAGGCACGGGAGCATGATCAAAAGGGCCAGAAACCTGGGAGTGATTAAAAACTTGACCGGATTCAACGCCATGGTCTCAAGGGCCAGCACTTCATCGGAAACCTTCATCGTCCCCATTTCAGCAGTGAACGCAGCCCCAACCCGCCCAGACATGACCAGCGCCGTCATCAAGGGCCCCAGCTCACGCAAAATGGCAACCCCCACCAATGCGCCGACAAACTCCAATGCCCCCAACCGGCTCAACTGGTGCGCCGACTGAAACGCAAGAATGACCCCGATCAGAAACGAAACCAGAAAAACGATGGTGGTCGACTTAACCCCAACCTCTTCCATCTGCGTCCACACCGGACGCCATTTATTGGGTTTGCCACGCAGGGGTTCTATAAAGGTGCAATACAAAGTGGAACGGGTGAGATAATACAATCCGCTGATTTCCTTGAAAAAATTTTCAAAGACATCGACAAATTCGAATCCCCTCCTCCCGATAAATCCGAAAAATGTTCTGACCATGAATTTCTCCCCTAGCGGCGAGCCGCCGCAGGCAGCTTGCAATCGCTTCCCCTGGCAAGCAAAGAGAGGTCTCGGCTTAATGGAGCCCTTGCCATTTACTTTTCCGGCGTGGTCTGGCAAGCCTCATATCTAGAAGCCTAACGGTTATTGTCCGCTCTAAAAAGTTCTGACCTATCGCCTGTCGGGGCTACCCGACGAGGGCTTGTTCTTTTGTGTCGAAAACTTCAAATACTGTTAGCAGGCGCGCGATCTCAAACACGTCCTTGACGCCGGGGGCTAAAGCCGCAAGACGGAATTTGTTGTTGCTGTTGTGACTCCACTGCAACCCCTCCACGAGAGTGGCTATGCCAGAACTGTCGATGTAGGAAACCCCCGATAAATCCACAACGATAATCTTATCGTTGTTTTGAAAGAGGGGAGTCAACGCATCTCGCATCTTCGTTGAAGAGCTCATGTCAATATCGCCGCTGACGGTTACCGTCACCGAACCCTCGGCCTTATCCAGTTTTAAATCTATGCCCATGGTTTACCCCTTGTCCTTATCTTGCGCTGACGTCAGTTCGGTTTTTAATTTTTTTATCATGGTCAGCAAAGTTCCCTTCGCCCGATCGGTGCAATAGCTGACCTCGTCCATAATTTCATTCATAAAATGCGTGCCCAGTCCACCCGGTTTTACATCATCCAGGCAACGCGGTTTTATCTGGCTGGTGTTGCATTGTTTGCCGTAGTCGCGAATCTGAACCTTGAAGTCTTCCCCCTCGATGGTAAAGGTGGCCTCGATGGGTTCATCACAGGGACCGTTGTAACTGTGCTTGATAACATTCGCGCAAGCCTCATCCACACAAAGGATCAGGCGGCGGGCCGTATCAGCGGGAACATCATGGCTATCCAAAAGTTCCTGCAAAACTTTACGGATCAACCCCAGATATTTGGGATCGCTCGGAACGGATAATTTAATGGGTTGGGTCATGGCGCCAACGCGTTGGTTTTAATAAGTTAAAAAGCGGCGTGCAGATTCCAGAATCCGCCATTATTCAATGATATCACCCGTTAGCGCGGGAGGCAAATGGCAATGGCTTTTTTAAGCCGAGATGCTTCGACATACCCCATTCGGGGCATGAAGACAGCGGTCAAATATAACTAGCTCAGCATGACGATACATGACTTTTTTTTCATTCTGAGGAACAAAGTGACGAAGAATCTGGGGTTATGCAAAGCTCTCGGATCAGGGGGCTAGTTTGGAATACTTTTTAGAGATCCAGCCTTTTTTGCCCTTTTGGTACTCGATCTGGAACCAGTCTTTGGACTCCTGAAAAACCGGCACCACTGTATTTCTGGGAATTTGTGCCACCACTTTGGACTGAGCATCCGGTTTCTCCCGCACCCTAAGTGGGGTCTTCCGGGTCATAATCTGCACCCGTTTTGTCGACTTAGGTTCCGGGGCCGGAGGTGCCATGGCGGGTTTTTCCCGTTTCATTTCCATGTCCGGATCGGGAGCCGGCCTGGCAATCGGTTCCATGGGTTCAGGCCGTTTCATCGCTGACGGTTTTGGTGTTTCTTCTTCCATCACAGGATCCATCATTTCATCCTGTGTTTCCTCGTCAGGTTTCTCCGTCTCCGCCACAATCTCTATCGTTTCTTTACGGACAGGCGAGGAAGCGGGGACTGTTTCCATCGGCTCGGGGACAAAAAATTCGGGAACAAAAGCCTCCTCCATGGACCGGGTGGGCCTTTGCCCGGGAATGGGCAATATTTCGTCCTGCATTTCCGGGAATTCTCCCAATGGGGCTTCTTGCGGCCTCATTTTGGCGATCTGACGCCGGGCTTCATCGGAGTTTTTCGGATTGTCAGGATATTTCGCCAAAAATGTTTCATAACTTTCCAGCGTGTTGGCCCGCTTGACCTGCTCGAAAATCAGGTCCTGAAGAGTTTCAATGTCCAACTCCACTTTCTCTTTTCCTGAAAGATCGGTGAGTTTTTTCACCCTTTCGAGATGCAGGATGGCTTTTTCATAATCCTTGTTCTCCCTCTGGATGGTGACCTGGAACCTTAAGGATCTTTTCAGATTGTCCTTGATTTTGAGGTCAAACGGTTCCAGGGCCAGGGCGGTTTCAAAAGCGGTGATGGACTTTTCTAACTGATCGCTGGAATAATAAGCCATGCCAAGATTGTTGTATCCCCTGAACGACCTCGGGTTGCGTTCCAGAAACCGTTTCCAGAGATCGATCGAATCATCGGGGTGGTTGTTTTTAAGTTTGTCCAGGGCGCGGTTATAAAGTTCCTGCTCCGCTTTTATCAGGCGTTCGGGCGGCCTTTCAAAATAGGGGGCTACAGATGCAGAGCCCATGGCACAACCGCCGAGCCCGATCAGGGAAATCATTAGAATAACGCGCAATAGGGGGGTAGAATGCATAATGTGAATAGTACTCTTTTTTCTTTTCAGGTCAATAATTCTTGATTTGTGGAAAATATGAAGTAACCTAATGAGATCACTGGGGGCGTTTTTGAACTGAGAGTCCTGATAGGGACGACCCTTTGAACCTGATCTGGATCATACCAGCGAAGGGAAGTGAGGCCATCTGAAAAAGAT
>Ga0066376_10002506_pt1 | contig 17052 bp, 19 predicted proteins | sample Knorr_S15_td_Bot_FD_77009 | JGI IMG/M metagenome (GOLD analysis project Ga0066376, IMG submission 77009) | Marine microbial communities from Southern Atlantic Ocean transect - Knorr_S15_td_Bottom_ad_5009_LV_A | ecosystem: Environmental > Aquatic > Marine > Oceanic | place: Southern Atlantic... | reverse complement strand
TCAAGGTCGAGACCGGGGTCTTTGCCAAAGGCGTTGAAGAGGTTGATGGCCGCACTAAAGTATTCTATACACCAAAGGACGCAGCCGATGATGCTGAGTATCTCGAACTGATTGCCGACAAGGTTCTAGTCACCGTCGGCCGTAAACCCACCTCGCAGGGATTGGAGCCGACAGGGGTCGCACTCGATGAGCACGGCTTTGTCAAAGTAGATGCGAAATGCCAGACCAATATGCGCGGGGTATTCGCCATTGGCGACGTTTGCAATGCTGGGGAAATGCTCGCTCACGTCGCTAGCCATCAGGGTGAGATGGTCGCTGAGATCATCGCTGGTCACGACCGCATCTACGACCCAGTCGCAGTTCCGGCCATCGTCTTTACCGAGCCGGAAATAGTCAGTGTTGGACTCTCGCCAGAGCAGGCCACAGAGGCAGGTCATCCAATCATCATCGGTAAATTCCCCATCGCAGCAAATGGCCGCGCCCTCACTCAGAACGCCGAGAAGTTGGGCGGTTTTGTGCGAGTGGTCGCCAGAGAAGACGACCACAGAATCCTAGGGATCCAAGCCGTTGGCGCCCATATCAGTGAATTGGTCGGTGAGTGGACTCTCGCTCTGGAGATGGGCGCACTCCTCGAAGATGTAGCTGCAACCATCCACGCACATCCAACCATGACCGAAATGACCCATGAAGCGGTATTAGCTACCCTTGGTCACGCTATTCACAACGCTTGATGCAAACGAACTACCGTGTTCAACTACCGCAACTCATGCAGTCATCGGGCGAGTCGATACTGCACGCGATTACTTCGTGCGAGGTGATCTCCTCGGCTCGGCTAGCCAAACCATCGACGGTCTCATCACCATTCTTCTGCTCGACGGTGAACTGAATCGCATCTGCAGCAGCTCTGGTGCGCAGATAATACATCCCGGTCTTCAGACCTAGGTGCCAACCGTGGAAATGCATCGAGGTGACCTTGGCCGGATTGGCATCGGTCATATGGATGTTCAAAGATTGCGATTAGTCGATATAGACACCGCGCTCCGCTGCCATCTCGATGATGACTCTTTGCTTTATTTCCCAGGTGGTCTTGTAGATCTCACGAATATTCTCAGGGATGGTTTCCATTCCCTGAATACTGCCCTTATTGCGCAGAATCTCATCCTTCAATTCAAGGCTCCACATTCCAGCAACGATCAAATCCCTGACCAAGTGCTTGTTGAGAACTATGAATTCTCCCGAAAGGGTTCGACGCACATAGAGGTTGGAAGTAAAGGCCTCAAAGCATTCGTTATTGCCGAGGATCTGACTGGTAGATGCGGTTGGCATCGGTGCTACCATCAGTGAATTGCGTAAACCGTGCTCGACGATTTCACTCTTGAGAGTATCCCAATCCCAACGCCCACTGTGTTCGGTCACACCCCACATATCGAATTGTAAAATCCCTTGCGAAGCCGGACTACCAACAAAACTCGAATACGGTCCTTCGACGATAGCCGCGTCTTTTGAAGCCGAGCAAGAGGCGAAGTAAATCGTCTCGAAAATCTCTTTGTTTAGGATCTTTGCCGCTTCTGATTCAAAGGCGATGCCGAGCATGGCAAAGGTATCGGCCAATCCCTGTACGCCGATACCGATAGGACGGTGACGCATATTGGAATTACGAGCCTCTTCTACAGGATAGTAATTGACATCGATGACCCGATTGAGATTGCCGGTGACGTGATAAGTGACATCGAATAATCTCTGGTGGTCGAAACTATTGGTCTCCTCATCGATGAATCGGGGGAGGGCTATACTGGCGAGATTGCAGACTGCAATCTCGTCGGGAGCGGTATATTCAACAATCTCAGTACAGAGGTTAGATGAGCGAATGGTACCGAGGTTCTTCTGATTCGACTTCTCATTACAAGCATCCTTGTAAACCATGTATGGAGTTCCAGTCTCGATTTGAGATTGGACGATAGCATCCCATAAGTCACGGGCCTTGACCGTGCGACGAGCCATTCCTTCACTCTCATATTTCAGATAGAGTTCCCGGAATTTCTTACCATAATTATCGTGTAAGTCCGCGCATTCATTGGGACAGAACAAACTCCACTCCGCATTGGCTTCGACCCGTTCCATGAAGAGATCGGGGGTCCATAGTGCGTAGAACAAATCACGCGCTCTGAGTTCTTCCTTACCGTGGTTCTTACGCAAGTCGAGGAAATCGAAGATGTCGGGGTGCCATGGCTCGAGATAGATGGCGATTGAACCCTTGCGCTTACCACCACCCTGGTCGACATAGCGTGCGGTATCGTTGAAGACCTTGAGCATAGGTACCAAGCCATTGGAATAACCATTTGTGCCTTTGATGTACGAACCCTTTGATCGGATATTGTGTACTGAAAGGCCGATGCCGCCAGCCGATTTGGAGATGCGGGCGCATTGCTTGAGAGTATCGTAAATGCCATCGAGTGAATCGTCTTTCATGGTTAGGAGGAAGCAACTGGACATCTGTGGCTTTGGGGTTCCAGAATTGAATAGAGTGGGGGTAGCGTGGGTGAACCAACCCTCGCTCATCAGGTCATAGGTCTGCTTGACCTTGTCCATATCACCATGGTGAATACCGACGGAAACCCGCATCAACATATGCTGAGGGCGCTCGGCTACCTCACCGTTAAGACGTAGAAGGTAGGAGCGTTGTAAGGTCTTGAATCCAAAGTAATCATAATTGTGATCGCGTGAATAATCGATATAGGAATCGAGTAATTCGGCGTTTTCCATCACGATTTCAAAGACCTCTTGTGAAATCAATGGTGCGTCCTCATTTGATTCCGGATCGACATATTCTCGCAAATCACGGATGACCTCGCTGAAGTTATCATTGGTCGAGCGGTGTAGGTCATCGACACAAATCCGAGCAGCAAGACGGGAATAATCAGGGTGATGCGACGCTAGCGAAGCCGCGGTCTCAGCTGCTAACTCATCGAGTTCACGGGTGGTCACCCCATCGTAGAGGCCTTCGATCACCAATTTGGTAAGATAGGCGGGGTCGACCCAGACCGGGTCGAGGTCATAGGACAGATCGGTGATTTTTTCAAGGATTGCATCGAAGCGAACATCCTCTTTCTCGCCTTTACGATTCACCACTTGCAATCCCATGTCATTTCCCCCCTTGTTCCGCTTAATCCTGTGCACAGCATCTTCCTTCGTTCGCGTACGGTTTAGAAGTCTTCCTCCATTGAGAAGCGTTGTTGCACCGCTCCGAGAGTATTCGAAGACATCACACCTGCCTTTTGATACTCGGCGACGCGGCGCTCGAAGAAATTTGTTTTTCCCTGCATTGAAATCATCTCCATCCACGGGAATGGGTTTTCAGCACCGTAAAGTTTTGTCGCACCTAAAGAGTTCAATAATCGGTCGGCGACGAATTTGATGTATTGTGCCATCCACTCGGCATTCATGCCGATTAAAGACACAGGAAGGGCATCGGTAACGAATTCGATTTCGATTGTGACCGCCTCGGAAATAATCCGATGAATCATGTTCTCTCCTGCGCCTTTGATCAACTTATTATGCAGCATGCAAGCGAAATCACAGTGCAAACCCTCATCACGACTAATCAACTCGTTAGAGTAGGTCAAACCCTGCATAATACCGCGCTTCTTGAGCCAGAAAATCGAGCAGAACGAACCGGAGAAAAAGATGCCTTCGACCGCGGCAAAAGCCACTAGGCGCTCGGCGAAGTTTCCTCTTTTACGGTCGAGCCAGCGCAAGGCCCACTCGCCCTTTTTACGCACGCTTGGCACCGTGTCAAGCGCCTTGAAAAGATGGTCCTTTTCGATTGGGTCTTTGATGTAGGTATCTATCAATAACGAATAGGTTTCAGCGTGGATATTCTCCATCATGATTTGAAATCCGTAGAAGCACCTCGCCTCTGGCCACTGCACTTCATCGGCGAAATTTGTCACCAGATTCTCATTGACAATTCCGTCACTTGCGGCAAAAAAGGCCAGCACGTGTTTAAGGAAATGGCGCTCGTCATCACTTAGTTCGTTCTCCCATTCCTTCAAATCTTGAGCGAGGTCGATCTCCTCGGCGGTCCAAAAACTAGCGACTTCTTGTTTGTACATCTTCCAGATGTCGTCGTGCTTGATTGGGAAGAGGACAAAGCGGTCCTTATTCACCCGCAGCATCGGTTCGATATGCTGTGACATCAGGTCCAATTCAAACCCATCAGCGTTATCGATCTCCGTCGGCAAGTATACCACCATGCTCCCCCTTACGAGGGATTCTCAATGCCCTCCTAGAGACCCTATAATGGTGGTGGTCTATGTTGGAGTTCAACTTGCCATTGCACCGCGTCAGTGGAGTGGTGATATCACACATCAGGCCCGCCGAGGGCACTAGCGCATGACTTGAAGACGGGTCGGCTCATGCCGTGGCATGGCAGAGAAAATAGTCCGGGTGAAGTTCGCCAAATTATCAGACGAAGCGATCGAGCCAAACCAAGGATCGCAACACGCAGCAGGCTGGGATTTGCGAGCATTAGAGCAAACCACCGTCCACAAGGGCAGCAGCACGCGGATTCGCACCGGCCTTGCAGTCGCTATTCCCCGCGGCTGGGAAGGACAGATCAGATCGAGGTCGAGTCTGGGTGCCAAGGGGATGATAATGCCCAATGGCGTCGGAACTATCGATGCCGATTATCGCGGCGAATTGCAGGTTCTTGCCACATGGATTGGCGAGGGCGATTGTATCACTTTGAACAAAGGTGAAAGGATTGCTCAATTATTGATCGCACCCGTGCCCACCGTCGAGTTCGTCGAAACCACCGTCGAAGGATTGGGGGAAACCGAAAGAGGCGAGGGTGGATTTGGTTCTAGTGGAAAATTTTGAGGGATTTCATGCGCAAGGTCATCGTCGATGATTTGGGGATAATCCCTTACCCAGTTGCGCAAAAGATGATGCGCGACCTGCAGATGAAACGCTTGCGAGAAGAGATCGATGATACCCTGTTAATCCTCCAACACGAAGAGGTGGTCACGGTCGGGCCACGGGCGCGCAACGACGGGATAAGTGCTCCAGATGGCTATCCTAGTCTCGCCGTCGACCGCGGTGGTGGATTGACCTGGCACGGACCGGGCCAGATGGTATTCTATCCCATTTTTAAATGGGATTTTGCCGGGGAGGGTAACGTCAAAAAAATTATCGCTTTGATCGAGGATTGGGTGATTGCAGCATTGGCGAAATTATCGATTGACTCTTGCCGCGACCAGAGGATGCAAGGGGTTTGGGTAGAGGGGAAAAAAGTCTGCTCTATCGGCCTCTCGTTTCGGCGCTGGGTCTCGCGTCATGGTTTTACCATCAATCTCGATACGCCGGCCGGTCGAGTCGAGGGCATGGCTGGCTGTGGCTTGGAAAAGGCAACTACGACTTCACTAGCGAGGCTCGGTCAGCGGATTAGCCCAGAGGAAATGCGTCAAGCATTGCTCGAAACGATGCTCGAATGCATCGGCCGCAATGCACAACTTTTTGACGAACATTGAAACCACAGCACCGCCACAGTGACTCGTGTCAGAAACCGTGGTCATCATCTCAGGCGCTAGTGGCGCTGCCTATGGGGTTCGACTGGTCGAAATACTCGGAGAAAAATGCCGCTTGATAGTAACCGATGCCGGTCGCTTGACCTTGGCTCATGAATGCTCTATCACCGCAGAGGAATTAGCCGAGAATAGCGGTGCTATTCTCGAAGATAACGACGATATCGCCGCCCAAAGCGCATCGGGTTCGGCCGATATCGGCGCGGTGGTCATCTGCCCTGCCAGCGGCACCACTATCGGCAAACTCGCCGCTGGCATCTCCGATAACTTGGCCACCCGAAGTGCAATCGTCGCCATGAAGGAAAGAAGAAAACTGATCATCGTACCACGTGAAGCACCATATGCTACCGTGCATTTGGAAAATATGACCAAGTTATCGAGTTGGGATACCATCATCATCCCGGCTTCGCCAGGATTCTACACCTTACCAAAAACCATCGCCGACTTAATCGATTTCATCGTCGCGAGGATTCTCGACCATCTCGGCGAGGAAAACCAACTCTCGCCTCGTTGGCAAGGCGATGAGTTGTCCAACACATAATACCTCGTCATTGATGAATGATGAGCAGTAGGCCGCACCATGTCTGCTGAAGGAGATGAGGTGATTGAAGCAACTCTCATCGGTGTGATTTCCCTTAAGGAAAGACTGCAACAAGTCCCACCATACATGATTGCGCTGGCATTGACCTTGCTAATCTCTTCACTTGGAGTAGTCGCTTGGAGCCTCGATTTATTCGCTGGTGAAATCGAATATAAATCGATAGATTTCGATAAGGACTCCGCCCGCACCTTCGCCCAAAATCTGGTCGACCTCGGCCATCCCGAATGGGGAGGGCGCATGAGTGGAAGCGAAGAGGAGATGATGGCAAGTGAGTCGATTCTCGACAATTTCACCAAGATGGGTTATTCACCTAGTCTGGAAACCTTTGACGTACCGATGTTCAATATCGTCAGCACACCTACGTTCTCCTATTGTAAACCTAGTTCTTTCATCATCAATGTCGCTCCGTGTAGTGGCGCTGATCTAGGCGCTCAGTTCCTTACCTTTGAGCACCGCAGTGATTATGTGATCCAAGGATATTCCGGCTCGATTGATATAAACTACAATCAGGATACTCCAGTGGTTGACCTTGGTCGAGCAACCGATGAAAACATCGATTGGGCTAGTGCTGACGGGGCGATTATCGTGATTAGAGCCGGCCGGGATTCGGCAAATAATTCGATAGTTTGGGAAAACGGCCCTACAAACGGGGCATTGGGAGCCATTCAAATCAACGACGATAGCAATTGTGATAAATTGATTAGCGGTGATTGCGTTCCCATCTTCAAGGCTGGGAGCTATTCGCGAATAATCGCCGCCAATCAGGGTTCGGTTCCAACCGACTTCCCTTTGATTACCATGTCAAAAAGCGCCGGTGAGGAATTGCTAGATGCCCTGGCAAACGATAATGCAAGAATCGCTTGGAACATGGAAGTCGACAACGATGGCGAAGGTACGGTCAGGGTACCATGTGGCACCCATTATGGCAAGACCGAGGAGTTGTTGATAGTCGGTGCCCATCACGATACGGTTTACAATGGCCCCGGTGCAGTCGATGACACCAGTGGTTCAGCCAGTGTTTTGGAGATGGCCCGGCAATTTTCAATGCTTATCAACCAGAGTGGTCAAGCCGACCGTACCATCAAATTCTGCACCTGGGGTGGAGAGGAGGAAGGGTTGTGGGGCAGTACTGCCTGGGTCGCTTCCCACGTCGATGAACTCTCGGCTAACCTACGCCTATACATCAATCTCGATATGAATCACGCCGACAGGGAATTGCGTGATAATGGTCGCATTACCCTCTTCATGAATTATGCCGATGATTACGAACATGTGCAGGCGATCGCCGAGCAATACTCACGCCAACAACCAGACATTTGGAATCGATATACCGTCATCGTCAAAAAAGTCGCCCATGAAGAGATGGGAAGATCTAGTGACCACGCCGGATTCGTCTACGACCTCAACGATGGCGTACCCGGACGTGCAGCCGTCTGCTATGGTAGTGGTAGTTGGGAATATCACAGTTATCTCGACGATATGACTCGTTTTAACGAGGAGAGCCTCGAACTTTCTGTCGTCATCTATGGAACCTATATCCGCTACCTCGCATGGGATGAGATGTGAGACAGGTTCAAGAGAGATAGTGCTGGCCAAGTGCCATGACTGCAAGCGTACATGCGAGCCACATCTTGGTGAAATCCAAGTCTGAGGCAATGAATATCGCAGAAAATGTCAGCAAGCTGAAGGATTTTCAGAAATATGCTCGCAAAAAATCAGCCTGCCCCTCCGCACAAAAGGGTGGCGATCTCGGCTCGTTTGTCAAGGGTCAAATGGTGAGAGAATTCGAGGAAGCGGTCTGGTCCACCCCACTAAATACCGTTTCTACCCCGGTTAAGACCCAATTCGGTTATCATCTGATTTGGGTTCACCAAAGAGAAGAGTGATCGCATGACCACTCGCGTGTGCCTCGAGTCCTATTCGGTGATGGCAAAGCATGGGGCTTTTGACCATGAGCATGAAAATAATCAGCCTTTCATCATCTCCATCTGGGCAACCTTAGCTGCAGATATAGAACATGATGATTTGACCAAGACCCTTGATTATGGCGATTTGCAACGCGCGATAATCAGCAATGTCGTAAAGGCAAAACCCGTGCGCTTAATGGAGACCCTAGCAGCAGATATCATCGCCGAAATCTCAAAAAATCCCCTGGTGAAAATGATTGAGATTCGCATAGAAAAACCGGATGCACCACTGCCATTCCCCGGCGGTCTGCCGTTGGTGGAGTGCATTTGGACGCGATAATGAAATGCTACTGTCAGCCTCGTATGCTCGTGCCAGCACCTGACCGTGTATACGTGCCCTCGGTTATCGATAGTGAAAGTGGGACCATCGGCCTCGGTATTTTCAGCAGTGAAAAAACCGCGTGGAATGTGCTCAGAGCATTCATCAAGAAGAGCCACGTAATGCATCTGACCGAGGCAAGCGTAGTGGTTTGGGATGTAGATATCGTTGGCGAGAATGCCATGAATGTCCTCTCGCAGAGCCATTGTCGCCAATGCCCGGTCTGCAAACGTCAAACCTTCTGGATGGACTTGGACGCCTTTAGTGGACTCTGTTATGGCGATGCCTGTGAGGCTTGGCTCGAGGAATCGGATGCAGGTGATGAATTGATCAATTGCGGTTGGCCGCCTACAAGATTCATGAAACAAGCCAAAAGTATCGAAGATGCCCTAAAGGAATTAGCGGCTATCGGAGCCGAAATCGAAGCGGCTGGCAATACTCCAAAGGAGCCAGAGCGCGACCTGCTCTACGGTGAGGCGTTTGAGAAAGCCGATATCTGATTACATCGAGGTCAATGGCACGATACCAATACCGACCATACCATCGTGAAGCAATCTTCGAGCCCGCTCACAGATTGCAAAATTGAATTCATTGACTACGCCATCGACAATCACTGGATTATCACGATAAAAGGCGTTGAATGTCGAGGCTAATTCAAGTAGGTGATTGGCGAAGAGATGAGGCTTTGATTCGTCGAGTGAACGAACTAATCTCTCTGCGTCTAACTCGATGGTTCGCAGCAATTCCTTAGTCGACTCATTCACCGGTATAGGGATGGTGCAATCAGAGCTTTCACGCCCTACTTTTCTTGCTATAGAACAGGCTCTAGTATGGCTATACATGATGAATGGTGCCGAGTTGCCCTCAAAGGATAACGCCTCTTCCCAAGTAAAGGTAAAACCCTTGTCTGGGCTGACTCTGATCATGTTGAAACGAACCGCTGAAACCCCGACTGCCTCGGCTATCTCCTCGACAGAATCGGTGTCGATATCAGGGCGTAAGTCCCTGACCACAGCAGCTGCTTGCTCTTTGGCCTCGTCGAGCAAATCATCCATGAAAACGACATTGCCCTTACGGGTACTCATCTTTCCTTTAGGTAATTTGATGAATGCATAGAAAATGACCTTAGGCGCCCGTTCTCCCAATTCTTCAAGCGCCATTCCGACCTGTTTTGATTGTAAGCGATGGTCCTCACCAAGCACGTTAAGCAAATCAAAGCCCTGCTGCCATTTCCACATATGATAAGCTATATCGCGGGTTGCATAGAGACTTGAACCATCGCCCCGGCGGAAGAAAAATTCGGTTTTTCCTTTGAGGCCGCGTGCTCCGAGATCGAGGAAGTGAGCACCATTATCGGCCAGCCCATGGATATCTAAGGATTCTAGACGCTCCATGACCTTAGCGACACTACCGTCGATTACAAAACCGCTTTCACGGGTGAATGAATCGAATTCAATACCTAGTCGTAATAGTGTTTCTAGCATCCCATTCAATACCGGTTGGTATGCTTTCTCAAATGTCACCAGTACAGAATCATCGCCATCCTCACTATCGTGAACCATCTTTGCAATCTCTTGGTCGATTTCTGGACGCTGCTCACGCAAGGCCTGCGCTGCTTGATACCATCGTACTCGGGAGTGGTCCGCTTTTTGCGCCCACCTTGGGTTGATATCGCCCTTATCCACAAGTACATCATCTACCTCCTTTGAACTCAGATTAGCCAATGCCCAGGCGAGAATCGCAACTTGCTTGCCCATGTCATCGACATAATATTCCGCTCTGACTTCATCACCGTTTAACCGATATAGACGGACCATGGTATCGCCAAGAATTGCATTGCGCGCCCTACCGACGTGAAATGGGCCATTTGGATTGGCTGAAGTATGCTCGATTAGGATTTTCCTTGTGCCGGTCTTTAGCTCGGCTGCAATCGCTCTCTCGGCAAGCCATTTGCTATCGGCTTTGAAATTGAGATAGCCATTGGTCGCACTCACATCGTATTTACTCGCTAGAATCTTGGCCAAATTCTCAGCCATCTCGATTGGTGAGCGTGCCAATTGCTTGGCCAGAGGAAAACAAGGCAGGGTGAGATCGCCCTGATTACGTTCTCGGCTATGGGATAACAATTTGCGCCAAAGTTCGCCGCTGACATCTAAATCAGTGAGTGCTGACTCAAGGTCTTGCTCGATTATTTGACGGAAACTTTCCATTTGAATACCTCACATTAACGGATAGCGAAGAACCGCGGCCATTCCACCGAAACCAGCCATCAACTGAACCCCTTCCTCGGTATCGGTAGAAATGAATATCACTTCCGACCTCGATTTTAGGGCTATTTCACTCAACTGATCGATCAAGGAACTACTCGCGGTTTCAATCATACCATCTCCAGAGGCCTCACATTTAGGACAATCGGGAAGGGGGTCCAATTTACCGATGCTCACTTGCCATTCGTGGCTACAAGAAGGGCATTCTAGATCACAGATATTTTTGCGCAGGCTTTCAGATATCAGAAGTTTTGCCACCGCACCCTTTTCGAGGGCTTGGCGGATCATCATTTCTCCATAGGTCGCCTTAGGTGCTGATTTGATTAATTCCTCAAGGAATTCATTCATGATTTGACGCTCTTTATCCAATTCTATTTCGCCCATCATCGCCCCGGCATTACCGACCAATTCACGCACACCACTCTCGTTAGAATAACCGACATCGAAAGTAGTCTTGGCGATACGCTTGGTGATCTCATGGTGGAAATAGTCGTTTTTCACCACGAAATCCTTGGTCGCACCCGGTCCACCGACGATGATGGCCTGAATATTCTCTAGGTTTGGCAGCCAATACGCACAAGCGTGCTCGGTTGCACGCTTGAAGAACTTGTGCGCAGCTTCTTCGATCAAGCGCTCGAATCGCTGCGCCGATTGACCACCTTGACGGTGCTTGCCCATGATATTGGAGACCAGGTGTTCTTGAACATGGATTCGCTTGCCAGTGGCGATACCGAATGCTGCCTCGGAACGGTCGATAACGAATAGACCATATGAGCGGTTATCGACCAACATATCCTCCAATTGCGTCAACTCAAACTTGGAATCACAACGGTAGCGAAAGGAGATGAAAGGCTCGGGTGGGTCGGCGACGACAACATTTACCATTCGGCTCTTATTATTGCCGACGATGACCGAACCCACGAATAAAGCGATACCGTTTTCGCCGGCGTTATTCACTTTGGACAACGAAGAAAGTGCTGATTCAATCGCACCCTGAACATTCTTGCGGGTACCTTTGGATTTTATATTTGCAGCCTGACCATGCTCATTCTGCAGAAGCGATCTCGCATCGCTAACCCTACGGTCTGGCGGGATGATAATAGTCACTAATTCTGTGCCAAATCCCTTCATCTTGCGAAGGTCCTCAAGCGCGATTTTAAGACGCAGACGCTTTGCTGCTTTCTCACCATCATCGCTCATCGCTGACTCCTCATCCTCAGGGGGGTCAAGGGGGGCTCTTCAAGCCTTCCAAGCGGTAAGCATGATGAGGGGGATGCGCGCCACCTTGCCTGATGACAGCCCACATCATCGCCCTTGGCGGGTCCTTACTCAGACCCGAGGAGAAGGAGGAGAGGGTGGTATGGCTGGGGAAATTTCGCCAAATGATGGTTCACTTTGAGGGCAATGGCCGCCGTATCGCTCTTGTAGTCGGCGGTGGCTTACCTGCTAGAGAAGGCATCGAATTAGCCCGCAACTCAACCACTAATCTAGACCGACTCGACACGGTCGGCATCGCTGCAACCCGCCTAAACGCCACGATTTTACAGCAAATATTACTCGTCATCGGCTGCGATGTCGCCCCCGAGATTCCAACCACAACTCAGCAGGCAGCAGGCCTGCTGGAGAAATATCATATCGTATTGATGGGGGGAACGATTCCCGGCCATACCACCGATGCAGTAGCGGTCGAACTTGCAAGGGATAGCAGTGCTAGCCACGTGGTCATCGCCACCAATGTAGCACACGTTTACTCCCATGATCCAAGGGATTATCCTGAGGCTGAAGCATTTACCACCATGAACTTTGACCAATTGGTCGAAATCACCGGGGTTGAAAGAGCTGAACCAGGGGTAAGAGCAGTAATCGACCCAATCGCGGTCGGATTGGCACAGTCGATGGCCATGCGTATTGCAGTCCTCGATGGCCGAGACCTCTCACGATTGGAGGCAGCGATTGAAGGTGAGGAATTCGAGGGTACGATAATCTCCTAAGGAAGTGAAAAAATGGTCGATGCACAAAAGATAAAGGACAAGGCTTCCAAGAAATCATCTTCGACATATAGAACAGGTGGTTCGGTGGCAGACCACCGCCATTGCCGCATCTGTAATGCAGTGGTTTCCCTCAAGGCAGACCCTCGTGTCTGCAAAGACGAAGAGTGTCTTGCCAAGCAGGGTAAGAACGAAAGGAATGAGCGCTTGATGCGCATAATGATGTTCGTGTTCTTGGGCCTATTTGCCCTACCGTTGCTGCTCAAGATATTCGGCGTTTGATCACTGCCGATGCCAGCCCTCGGGTAAGCTCATCGGATCGTCGATCATCATGGCCCGACAACGCCTGATCAATTCGAGTCGCAAGGCGTTGACCCCAACCTCATGGGTTACCGACATCGTCAACTCCCCTTGGTTATCGACCAACATCTCCAACTCTGGCTCTCCCTCGCCATCCCATTCCTCCTCAGATTGCAAAACCGCATCCCAATTCGCTGGACGAGGATCCATCAAATCAGCCTTCGAGGTCACGGTGATGATTTCAACATCACCGAGTAAGCCCTCGACCTCAGACCTTAGATTCAACTGGTCATCGACCGACAATCCACATTGCTCACTGGGGTCGATGATGAATAGACAGATCGAACCGATATGCTTGATGGCGGCAATCGCCTGCATCTCGATGTCGTTTCGCACCTCCATCTCACGGTCGAGTAAGCCCGGGGTATCGACCATCTGATACTTCAAGCGCCTGTGCTCAAAATGACCAACGTGCAATTGCTTAGTAGTAAAAGGGTAGTGATTAACCTCCATATTACCACTGGATAGTGAGGAGATGAAAGCCGATTTCCCCACATTGGGTGCACCACAGACGACGATTGTTGGGTGTAATTCATCGATGACCGGCAATTTACGCAGGGTTTGACGGCTATCGTTTAACCATTGCAAGGGTTTGTCGACACGGCGCATCACCGAACTGATGCGGCCATATGCTTCCCTACGAGCCTCGTGCATGACCTCGGCCCTTCCGCTTCTTGTCAGTTTACGGACATTCTGTCGAGAGATATTTCGAATCTGCTTCGCCCCCCAACCGAGGATCGATAATTGGTGGCGATATTCATCACAACTAACACAGGCATCGACCATCGCCACGTCGAAAATCGACATCTGGTCGAGACTGGGCCAAGTGCGCATGGTATCATCGAGATATTCAGCCATTACATCGGCCGAGGTTTGCACCATTCTCGTCAATTGCTTGCGCACTCGAAAAATCTTGACCGGGTCGATGACCCGGTCCGCAGCCTTGCGTCCACGACTGAATGCCTTGTCGAGAATCTCGTCCATGGTGAGCACGGTCGGCAACTTACGCCAGTTGACATTCATGCGGGCACCGAGCCGTCCTCGCGCAACTCTCTCTTCAATGAATAGGGCGCGAAGACTTAGGAGTGAGAAGCCCCAAGCAGGGAATATGGGACGGAGAAGAACAAGGGTCGAACTGCCCGATTGGGCCAATGAATTGTGGCAGGACTTAGGGTCTCCAGAATTGGAGGGTATCGATTCGGTCCACACCGGTGACCTATTGGAAAGAAGGCACGGCCTGCGCCGTGATGACTTGATCAAGGTCATGCTCGATGCAAGGGCTTTGCCCAAGGATGAAGATGCTTGGCTGTGCGGTCGTCTTCTTTCCAGTGGCAAAAGCACCATCGAGATTCTGGGGTGTGATGGACGCCACCACTATCTAGCGCGCGATGTTATCGTGCAGGTTATTCTGGTAGCCCATACCAGACCTGCCTATATCGACGATGATGAATTATTATCGTTTGAGAGGGCCGATCAAAAAAGGCGTACCAATCTTCACGAAAAAGCCGAGAAGGAAACTTCGGGGACCGGTGATTCCCACATTTGGGGTTGAGTGACGTGGATTTGGCCAAAAAGAGTTGCATTCCTTGCAAAGGGGGCACGCCACCTTTGACCCTTGAACAAGCAGTCGAATTCCTTGGCGAGATACCGAATTGGGAGTTGGTTGGCGCAGATCGACTGGAGCGTAGTTGGAGTTTTGCCAACTTTGCAGATGCTTTGGCATTTGTCAATGCTGCCGGTGGGGTGTGTGAACAAGAAAACCATCACGCTGATTTTGAATTAGGCTGGGGCAGAGTTAACGTTAAAATCTGGACTCACAAAATAGGTGGCCTGACCGAATCCGATTTCATCCTCGCAGCAAAGATTGCTGAGGTCTGCTGATGGCTCTCGATGCAAAGGGTCGCAGCGAAGCGGGATATCGTATACATGTTTTCGTCTGTGGCCATGAGCGCCCAGTGGGTTCGGCCCGCGGTTGTTGTATGGAAAAGGGTAGTCTCGACTTGATGCGGGAATTAAAAATGATGGCAAGAGATGCGGGACTTAACGATGTGAGGGTGCAAAAATCCGGCTGCCTAGATTTTTGTGAAAACGGCCCGAGTTGTGTTATTTATCCGCAAGGGGAATGGTACCGACTTAGTGCACAAGCCTTACCGTCATTTCTCGACTATCTCAAAGGTGGTGACGCCCCTATAGAGTATGAGATGAGACTGGACTGATTACAGTTTTACCGGCCGGGTTGCACCACAGGCTTGGCACTTGAGCAAGGTCACTCGATTCTGTTTCATAAATACGGTATCAGGTGCACTGCACTGGCTACACTTGACGTATAAGTTGACGTAATTTACGATGGTCTTCTTGATTCTCTTTGGTGGGATTCTCCCCTTGAATCGAGCCCTAGGCCCATCACGGCTACCGCTGGTACCCAATTCATTGAGCATGTATTGGTAAAAGTGGTTATCATCTCTATCCATGTGCTTGATAACCTCAAGGAAATTTTGGAATATCGTATTCGAACCTTCGATCATTATCTTCGGCGCAGGCAAGGTCCAACGCGACCTATTGGAAATATCATCAGGGATTCTATCCCGTGCACGCTCGAGAAGGGTCTCGTAGTCGAAGTCTGACATCAGGTCGAGGGCGCAGCACACCTCATTTGAGGATTGCCCTTTCCTTGGAGTGAAGAACGAATCATTGATGTGGTCGACATACCTCGCTCCTCACATGGAATCCATGCTAAGCATAGAGGAATTACGCACACTGGCATCCAGCTTGCGCAAAGAAGGACTGAATGGTCAGCAAATCGCCGATGAGCTCTCGCTTTCCCAAGACACCATCTTGTGGCTATTGGCCGGTTCGACAAATCAGGAACAACCGCGTGATACCCGCATCGGTTGGCGGACCATTGGCGTCAAGCCTCAGCGGGTAGCGGCAGCGGCGATGATAATGGCTGACGTTGCCGAGGAAGAGCTCGGTGTCGATAATATCGACACCGTGGTCGGTATTTCGATCAACGGAATCCTATTCGCGTACGAGGTCGCCGACGCACTCGGCTGTGAAGTGGCGATTCATCGCAATGTCGATGGTGGTCCAGGCAAGGGCGCTCTCTCCAATAAATACGGTCAAGTCTCGGGTAAGAATGTGATTATCGTCGATGATGTTCTCTCCAGTGGCATGACCATGAGCAAGACCATCGCTTTGATGCGAGAGGCTGGAGCCGAGGTTAAATTGTGTCTGGTTTTGGTCAATAAAACCGTCAAAAACGAGATTGAGGACGTACCACTGCGCGGAGTGATTAGAGCGGTAAACGTCTGAGGTGAAGCGATGCACTGGAGTGAAGTGGTAGCGAATGCTCTGGCTGCTAAAGGCGATAAGCACATCATCGCTAGTGGCATCACTCCTAGCGGTGAGTTTCATATCGGACACTTGCGTGAAATCCTGACCGGTGATATGATTGCCAGGGCTTGCAAAGCCAAAGGGCTCGATGTTGAATTCGTATTCGTAGTCGACTCAGCCGACCCCTTGCGCAAGGTCTATTCCTTTCTCTCATCTGCATACGAGCGCTATATCGGCCATCCTCTGGCGACGATTCCTGCACCTGATGAAAACGGTAATCCCAGTGATGATGGCCGCACATATGCTCAGCATTTTCTCGAGCCCTTTCTCGAAGCTTTAGAGCAGATCGATGTCAAACCGAGATTGATCGACAATTACCAATCATATGCCGATGGCAAGTTCGCCAGCCGGGCAAGAATCGCTTGTGAAAAGGCTGGCGAAATCAAGGAGATAATCGAGCGGGTCAGCGGTCGAGAATTATCCCCTGATTGGTTTCCTTACAATCCAATCGGCCATGACGGGTCGTTGGACGGGGTTGTTGTCGATGGGTTTGAGTGGCCATTCGTCCATTGGACTCAAGGGGGCAAAGCCGGAAAATGCGACTTGCGAAAGGCCGAGGGAAAGTTGCCATGGCG
>Ga0066376_10002504_pt1 | contig 17062 bp, 17 predicted proteins | sample Knorr_S15_td_Bot_FD_77009 | JGI IMG/M metagenome (GOLD analysis project Ga0066376, IMG submission 77009) | Marine microbial communities from Southern Atlantic Ocean transect - Knorr_S15_td_Bottom_ad_5009_LV_A | ecosystem: Environmental > Aquatic > Marine > Oceanic | place: Southern Atlantic... | reverse complement strand
GGTTAACTATAATTTTTTTCACTCTGTTTGGGACGTTGTCTGCCATAAAAAATAAACCTATACAAAAAAATTATCAATAACAAAAATATACAATAAAAATAAGAAAATTAAACCATTAACATGCCGCCATTAATGTTAATAGTTGACCCTGTTATAAAAGAAGCTTTTTCGCTTGTCAAGAATGCAACGCATCTAGCCACATCATCGGGTGTTCCCACTTTCCCAACTGGTATTTTTTTTAACATTAAATCTTTTTGTTCTTTTGACAAAGCTTGGGTCATAGGACTTTCTATAAATCCTGGTGCTATACAATTAACGGTTATCCCTCTAGAAACTACTTCCAAAGCAAGAGATTTATGCATTCCAATCATTCCTGCTTTAGAAGCTGCATAATTTGCCTGTCCAGCATTACCTCCTACTCCAATAATTGAACTTATTCCAACAATTCTACCCCATCTTTGTTTAATCATTGATTTAATAACCATTTGCGAAAGTTTAAAGGCTGCCGTCAAATTTAACTGAATCACTTTATTCCATTGTTCGCTTGACATTCTTATAGACAATGCATCTTTATTTATTCCTGCATTATTGATTAAAATATCTACTTTTTTAAACTTTTTTATTGATTGATCACATAAACTATTAAAATCTTTATCTTTTGATAAATCTGCAATTACTGATAAATAATCATTAGACAAAGATTTTGATAATTTAGTAATTTTTTCTAAATTGGTTCCTGTTAATATAATTTTACATCCTAAACCATCAAGATGTTTTGCAATTGCGCTACCTATAGCTCCTGAGGCACCTGTTATTAAAACAATTTTATTTTTTAAATTTGTGTTATCCATTTAAATTTACTTATTAAAATTATCCATATCATCTGGATTTTGTATAGAAAAACATTCCCCATTTTTAATAATTTTTTTTACTAAACTTGTTAAAACATTTCCAGGACCAATTTCAAAAAATTTATCTACATGGGGATAGGGCCCCGACTCATTTGCCATAGATTCTATAATTTCTCTCCATTTCACTGTGCTAATTATTTGTTTGGACAACAAAACAGGAAACTTTTCTTTTTGATTACTAGGAGAACCATTGACATTGAAATATACTATTGGTTTTGGAGAAGAAAAAGATATGCTTTTCAATTTTTTTTCCATTTGATCAGCTGCTTGCTTCATCAAGGAACAATGAAAAGGCGCACTAACTTTCAAATCTATAGTAAGTTTTGCCCCCTCTTTTTTTGCGTGGTTTTTAAATTCATCCACTGCATATTTGTCGCCGCTTATTACAACTTGTCCATTGGAATTATCATTAGCTAACTCGCACACACCTTTATGCTCAAAATTATTAATTAATTTTCTTAGATGATCAATTTCTAAACCAATAATAGCTGTCATTTTTCCATTTCCAGATTTATCAGATTTACTCATCAACTGTCCTCTATATTTAACTAATTTTACAACAGATTCTAAGTCTATAGCACCAGATGCATATAAAGCAGTATATTCTCCTAATGAATGTCCTGCTGTAGCACAACAAAATTTTGGTATATCAATATTTTTGTAAGCTTTTATAACTTCTAACATTGCTATACTAGTTGTAAGTATAGCAGGTTGTGCATTTTCAGTTCTTGTAAGTAACTCATCAGAACCTTCAAATATAATTTTTGATAATGGTTCGTCTAAAATTTGATCAACTTTTTGAAAAATTCTTTTTGCTTCAGGATAAGTGTCATACCACATCTTACCCATGCCAACTTTTTGTGATCCTTGCCCCGGAAATATAAATACTCTCATATTCAACTTTCTGTTGATGTTTACATCTTTTTAGAGTAAATAAACCATTATTTTTAAAATAATATTATAAAAAAGTATGGCATTATATGAATTAGTTTTTATTGTAAGGCAAGAGGTGTCGCCTGTAAGAGCTAAAGAATTAGCTAAGAAAATCAATGATTTTGTTAAATCAAAGGGTGGTGATGTAAAAAAAGAAGAATATTGGGGTTTTAGAAACCTCGCGTATGAAATAAAAAAAAATAAAAAAGGTCACTATCTTTTTTTTGTAATTAACTCGTCTGCTTCTTGTATGTTGGAATTAAGCAACCAAATTAAATTAACTGAAGAGATAATAAGGCACGTTATCATGCGAATTAAAGAAAAACAATATTTTAAAGAACCAACAGAAATGATAACCGATGAAAACAATGATTAAATTGCAAAAAAAATACTTAAAAACAGATAAAAGACCTTATGATTTCAGACAAAGATCTTGTCCACTGTCTGGAAAAAACGCACCAAGAGTTGACTATAAAAACTTAAAACTGCTTAAAAAGTTTACTTCTGAAAGAGGTAAAATATTACCTAGAAGAATCACTTCTGTTTCAACAAAAAAACAAAAGGAGCTATCAAAGGCAATTAAAAGAGCAAGATTTCTAGCGCTATTACCTTATATAAATAAATAAGATGGATGTAATTTTAATTGAAAATATTGAAAAATTAGGAAAAATTGGAGATGTGGTAAAGGTTAAAAGTGGCTATGCAAGAAATTATCTTTTACCACAAAAAAAAGTTTTACGAGCTAATGAAGAAAATTTAAAGATTTTTGAAGAAAAAAAATCTCTTATTGAATCGGAAGAAAAAAAAAGAAAAGAAAAATCAATTGAAATAGCAAAAAAAATTAAAGATGCTGAATTTACTATAATAAGAAATGCTAGTGAGAATGATCAATTATATGGCTCTGTTACATCTAAAGATATAATTAAAGAAATAAAAAATATTAAAAATATAGTTTTTTTGAATGAGCAAATTAATTTAAAAAATCAGATTAAAAATCTAGGTGTACATAAAATTGAAATATCAGTTTATACAGATATAAAAGAAAAAATCTTAATAAATGTAGCCAAAACAAAAGAAACTGCATCCTTACAACTAAAAGAATATAAAAATCCAAAAAAAGATAAAAATATTAAGTCCAAAATAAATATTAAAACTTTGAAAAAAACAAAAGTTGATGATGTAAAAAAAGATTTAAATACTAAAGATTTGGTAAAGGAAATTGAGAAAAAGAATATAAAACAAAAATCTTTAAGTAAAAAAGAAAAAAAAATTGGGAAAAAGAATGTAAAACAAGCTTCGTCAACTAAAGAAAAAAAAGAAAAATTGAGAAAAAACAAATAAATTACTACTTATTCACAACTTTTTTTAGTTATCCCTATGTTTCACACCCTAGGACATAAATATTCTTTAAAAATGTGATATATTAATTCTTTTTTACTTTCAATGATTACAGAAATAAAACAAATCAAAGAGGAAGAAAAGAATCTTCGAATTCTACCAATGAACTTGGAGGCTGAGCAAGCTTTATTAGCTTCTTTGTTAACTGATAACAAGACTTATGAAAAAGTATCTGATTTTTTAAGGCGCAATCATTTTTATGATGATATTAATAGTAAGATATATGAGGGTATATCAAAATTAATTGAAAATAGTCAATTAGCTGATCCATTAACATTAAAAAATTATTTTATTCAAAAAAATGAATTGGATTTAATAGGTGGAGATAATTATCTAATTGAACTAGCTAAAAACTCAACTGTTTTATCTAATGTAAATGAATATGGAAAATTAGTTTATGACTTATTTCAACGTAGAGAAGTTATAAAAATATCTGATAATATTATAAATGAGGCGCATTCTTTTGATTTGGAAACTAATGCTTCAGAAATAATTGAAAAGGCAGAAAGCGAACTTTTTAATCTTTCCTCAACTGGTGAAACTGGTAAAGATTTACAAAATTTTTCAACATCCCTCGCACAAGCAATAAATAGTGCTGAATTGGCATATAAAAGAGAAGGACATTTATCTGGAATAGCAACAGGTTTTACTGATTTAGACCAATTACTTGGTGGATTGCATAAAACTGATTTAATAATACTTGCCGGAAGACCATCGATGGGAAAAACTGCACTTGCTACAAATATTGCTTTTAAAATAGCTAATATCAGTTCTTTTGATGATAAGGATAAAAAAAATGTAATTGGTTTCTTTTCATTAGAAATGTCATCAGAACAATTAGCAACAAGAATTTTAGCAGAAGATACTTCTATATCGTCAGAAAAAATAAGAAGAGGCGAAATGAATTCTAATGATTTTCAAAAAATAATTAAATCTAGTCAAAAATTAGGAGAGATATCATTATTTATTGATGATAGTCCTAATTTGTCTATTGCAGCTCTTAGAACAAGAGCCAGGAGATTAAAAAGAAAACATAATTTAAATATTATTGTTATAGATTATCTTCAACTTTTACGTCCAACTAGAGAAAGATATGACAATCGGGTACTGGAAATTGCTGAAATAACACGAAATTTAAAAGCTCTAGCAAAAGAACTAAATATTCCAGTTCTTTGTCTTTCCCAATTGTCAAGACAAGTTGAACAAAGAGATGATAAAAGGCCACAATTATCAGATTTAAGAGAATCAGGTGCAATTGAGCAGGATGCAGATGTTGTTATGTTTATATATAGAGAGGAATATTATTTGGAAAGAAAAGAACCAACACCAGGTTCTGAAGACTATCAAAAATGGCAAGAAAAAATGGCTAAGATTCACAATGTTTCAGAAGTTATTGTAGCGAAACAAAGACATGGGCCTATAGGGAAAGTAAATTTACATTTTGAGGGTGCAACAACAAAATTTAGTAATCTTGCAAAAAAAAAGATAGTGGCAAACTACTAACTAAATTTTCTCTTTTCTTTCTTTTTTTTTGTAATATAAATCACTTAATTATAAAAAAAAAAAATGCCAAGCTTAATAAGTAAAATTTATGAAAACATTGTTATTAAACACCCCATTTTTATAATTTTCTTTTTAATTCTTGTTCTTGGTTTTTTTTCTCTACATATAAAAAATTTTGAATTAGATGCATCGGCAGACTCATTAATATTAGAGGATGATGAAGATCTTAAAATTTTTCGTAAAATTATAAGTAGATATGATACAAAAGATTTTGTTATCATTACCTATAAACCAAATGAGAATTTATTTTCTTTAAATTCATTTGAAAATATTAAAAGCTTAAAAAGTAAACTTGAGAATTTAGAAAATGTTCATGAGGTTATTACATTAATTGATCTTCCTTTACTAAAAGTAGCTAATGTTCCACTAAAAAGACTTAATGCAGATAAAATAAAAACGATAATTGATCCTGATATTGATATTAGTCTTGCAAAAAAAGAGATATTGGAAAGTCCAATATTTAAAAATCTTATTGTTAGTGAAGATGGTCAGTTAACTTCTTTAATTGTTAATCTTAAAAGAGATGAACAATTTGTTGAATTACTAAGAAAAAGAAATGATTTGCGTGCTAAAGAAAAATTAAAAATTGAAGAAGAAAAAGAACTTAAAAAAATACTTGTAGAATATGACAAAAGAAAAGGGAATCTAAAAAAAATTAATCATCAAAATATTGTAGCCATTAGAGAAATTATTAAAGAATTTTCTGATACTGGAGAAATACACCTTGGTGGAGTTCCAATGATTGCCGATGATATGATTGAATTTATAAAAAGTGATTTGGTTAATTTTGGAGTTGGAGTTTTTTTATTTATTATCATCACTTTAATTGTAGTTTTTAGAGAATTAAGATGGGTAGCTTTACCATTACTAAACTGTTTTTATGCTGTCCTAATAATGATTGGTGTCCTTGGGTTTGTAAACTGGGATGTGACTGTCATATCATCTAACTTTATCTCTTTGATGTTAATTTTAACAATCGCTATGAACATTCACTTAGCTGTCCGATATAAACAACTTTGCAATGAAATGCCAAATAGTGAACAAAGTGAAATTGTATTTTTAACAACAAAAAAAATGGTATGGCCTTGTTTGTATACAGCATTAACTACTATTTGTGCTTTTACATCTCTAGTGTTTAGTGGCATAAAACCAGTAATTGATTTTGGTTGGATGATGGCAATTGGATTAAGTGTAACTTTTCTAACCTCTTTTATTTTATTTCCATCTATATTATTGCTTTTAAAAAAAAAAGAAGATTCTTTCAATAATGAAGCACAATCTCATTTCACTGGAGGTCTGGCATACTTAGCAAAACATCATGGTAATAAAGTTTTATTTCTTTCCGGGTTATTAACAATCATAACAATTATTGGTATTACAAAATTAAAAGTTGAAAATAGTTTCATAAATTATTTTAAAGAAAAAACAGAAATCTACCAAGGTATGAAACTAATTGATGAAAAGCTTGGAGGCACAACACCTCTTGATATAGTTATAAATTTTAAAAAAGAAACATTTGATTCTAATGAAAGTATTCCATCATCAGATGACGCTGAATTAGGTTTGGATGATGATTTTTTTGATTTAGGCTCTGAAATTGAAATAAATACAAAAGATTATTGGTTTACATCAACAAAAATTAAACAAATCGAGAAAGCACATAATTATTTAGAAAGTCTTCCAGAAATAGGTAAAGTTTTATCACTAACATCATTAATTAGAGTTGCTGAAGATTTAAATGAAGGTAAGGAATTTGATCCTTTTGAATTAAATATTATTTATAAAAAACTTCCTGAAAAATTAAAAAGAAATATTGTCGATCCATATATATCAATTGAACATAATGAAGCTAGAATTAATTTAAGAGTTTTAGACTCACAAAAAGACTTAAGAAGAAAAGAATTAATTGAAAAAATAAATAGTGATTTCAAAAATAAATTGGAATTTAATGAAGATCAATTTCAAATTACAGGTGTACTTGTTTTATATAATAACATGTTACAAAGTCTTTTTGACTCTCAAATTAAAACTCTAGTTTTTGTAATGTTTGGTATAGCAATAATGTTTATTATACTATTTCGTTCTTTAACATTGTCTATAATCGGTATTATTCCAAATTTTATAGCTGCCATATCAATACTTGGAATAATGGGCTTGCTAAAACTGCCACTTGATATGATGACAATCACTATAGCTTCAATAACGATTGGAATAGCTGTAGATAATAGTATTCATTACATTTATCGCTTTAGAGAAGAATTTAAAAAAATAAATGATTATAAAAAAACGATTGATATATGTCACATGAGTGTGGGAAGAGCTATTTTTAATACATCTGTCACTATAATTTTTGGGTTTTCAATCCTTGTATTATCTAATTTTATTCCAACAATTTATTTTGGTTTATTTACTGGCTTGGCCATGTTAATTGCAATGTTAGCAGTTCTAACATTATTACCAAAATTAATATTAATGGTTAAACCCTTTTAAAAATTTCTCAATAAATGGCAATTTTTGACATAATTATAATTTCATTAACTCTAATATCATCCTTATTAGGATTATCTCGCGGTTTTATCAAAGAATTGTTATCAACATCAAAATGGCTTTTAGCTTCTTTCGTGGCTTTTATTTCTTTTGAAAAAACTAAAATTATATTATCTAAATTCTTCAAAGATTCTGCGATTCTTGATTTAATTGCTGGAGGATCAATTTTTATATTAATATTCGTTTTATTATCAATTATTTTTAATTTTTTGTCAAAAATTATAAACACCGGTAGCTTAGGAACAATAGATAAATTATTAGGATTTTTTTTTGGTTTTGCGAGAATAATCATAATATTCTCTCTAACTTTAGTAATCTATAACAACATATTTTTTAATCGGGAAAAACCAGTGTGGATCACCGATTCATTTTCAATTGAATATATTGAAAAAGCAACAATATACTTTCAAAATATATTTTTAAATATTAATTTAAAAAAATGATATCATAACTTGAAACTAGAAAAATAGATCTTAAAAATATATTAAGGTATTAATTAATACTTAATAAAATATGTGTGGAATATTTGGTATATTTAACCATGAAGATGCTTCAACAATAACTGCCTTAAGTCTACATTCTCTTCAACATAGAGGACAAGAAGCTTGTGGGATTGTTACGCATGACAAAAAAAACTTTTATTTAGAAAAAAGATTGGGCTTGGTTGGTGATAACTTTACAAAAAAAGAGGTAATAGATAAACTTCCAGGGTCATATGCTATTGGTCATAATAGGTATGCAACAACAGGAGAGACTGTTTTAAGAAATGTCCAGCCATTTTTTGCAGATTTATCAAGTGGTCCTATATCAATTGCACATAATGGAAATCTAACCAATGGAATATTTCTTAGAAAAAAATTAGTTGAAAAAGGTTCAATTTTTCAAACAACATCCGATACAGAAACAATAATTCAGCTTATTGCTGTATCAAAACGTACAAGATTTATAGACAAATTAATTGATGCTTTATTTCAAATTCAAGGTGGTTTTGCGCTTGCTGTTATGACAAACAAAAAATTAATTGGGGTAAGAGATCCGTATGGAATAAGACCATTAGTTCTTGGTGATTTAGACGGTTCACCTATTTTAACTTCTGAAACTTGTACATTAGACATTATTGGGGCAAAATTTGTCAGAGAAATTGAAAATGGAGAAATAGTAGTAATTACTGATGAAGGTATCAAAAGTATAAAACCTTTTCCAAAAGTTAACTGTAGACCTGATATTTTTGAATATATTTATTTTTCAAGACCTGATAGTTTTCTTAATGGAAAGAATGTATATCAATGTAGAAAGAATTTTGGCATTCAACTAGCAAAAGAATCGAAAACAAAAGCAGATATAGTTACTGCAATACCAGATTCTGGAATGCCAGCAGCAATAGGGTACGCTGAAGAATCTAAAATTCCTTTTGAACTTGGACTTATAAGAAACCATTATGTTGGAAGAACATTTATAGAACCAAGACAACAAGTTAGACAATTTGGTGTTAAATTAAAACATAATGCAAATAAAGGTTGCATAAAAAACAAAAGTCTAATTTTAATAGATGATTCAATTGTTAGAGGTACTACTTGTCTAAAAATAATAAAAATGCTAAAAGATGCCGAAGTAAAAGAAATACATATGAAAGTTGCAAGTCCCCCAATAACTCATCCTGATTATTATGGTGTAGACACTCCAAAACAAAATGAACTTCTAGCAGTAAATAAAAAAAGTATTGAGGAGATGGCAAAATATATTGGCGTAAAAACATTATCATTTTTGTCAGTGGATGGATTATATAAAAGTATGGGTTTTAAAAAAAGAAATGATAATTTACCACAATTTGCAGACCATTGTTTTACAGGGGATTACCCTGTTATTCCAATTGATAAAACTTTAGGCGAATCAAAACATAATCAATTATCTTTTTTAAGTAACGTTAATATTTAAAAAATAAAAAAAAAAGAAAGAAAATTCATCTTTTTTCATTTAGATAGGGATTTTCACTACCAAAAAATCTTATAAAGACTGGCACATTATCTAAATTAAATTTTAATTTTAATTTTTTTTCTAGAAATTTTTTATATGTTAATGCAATTTTATTTGGACGGTTGGAAAATATAGAAAAAGTGGGTGGATGTTGTTTTATTTGAGTTATATATTTAAACTTGAATTCTCTTCCTTTAATTTTTGTTGGTGGATTGAGTTTAATAGTCTCATTTAACCACTTGTTTAATTTTGAAGTTTGTATTTTTTTATTAAAATTATTTCTTATTTCCAATGAAAATTTCAGGATTTTATTAAAATGCAGATCCTTTAAAGCAGAAATAAAGATTAACTCTCTACTATTAACTTGATATAGTGAGAATTTAACAAAATTTATAAGTTTTTTTTTGGTTTTTTTTTTATCTTTTATTAAATCCCATTTGTTAAAAATAATAATTAACCCCTTGCCATTATTTAATGAATAATCAGTTAATCTTCTATGTAATCTATCTAATTTTTCAATGTTTGCGTCTAAAATTAGTAAAACAATATCAGAAATTCTAATTGCTTTAAGTAAAAGTCGAGAATCTATATTTTTTTTTTTATAAATACCAGCAGTGTCAATAAAAATAAATTTTTTTTGATTCCAAAAAAAAGTTGTTTCAACAATTTCTTTTGTAGTTCCAGGTTTTTTGTCAATTTTTAATTTATTACTTTTTAATATTCTATTAATTAAAGTAGATTTCCCCACATTAGGATTTCCAACAAAACATAATCTAATTTGTTTCTCATAAAACATTTTTTTTATCTATAGGCCTGCAAAACACCCTTTGCAGTTAAAAAAAAGACGGTTTCGTCTGCTACTACCGCCTGAGTTTCAATCGATGATTTAATATTTATAGCCCCTAAAAATTTACCTGAATAAGGTGAAATAGCAGCAACGATGCCATGCGAACCAGAAACAATTAGCATTCTTCCTGCTAGTAAAGGACCTGTCCAAGTTATAATATCATCCTGGTTTTTTGCATTATAACTATCTTTTAATTTACTTACCCAAACAACTTTGCCACTATTGCTAGTCAAACATATTAACTCATTATCTTTCGATAAAACAAAAATAAAACCAGATACAACCCAAGGTGTTTGAATGCCGCCAATATTAGATTCCCAAATTCTTTTACCTGTATTTAAATCTAAAGAAACCATTTTCCCATTATAGCTAATAACATATACTATATTATTATGGATAACGGGATTGCCTCGTATATCTGAAATATTTTCCATTGATTTTTTTTCTATATAAGAACTTAAATTTGTGTTCCAAATTACATTTCCGTTAATTAAATTTAAAGCATAGACTTCTCCAGAAGAATAAGTGGTAATAACTATGCCTTGAGATATTGCAGGAGTTGAAGATCCCATAAATGTAGATATTTCTTCAAGTCCTTCATGGGACCAGATTAATTCTCCTTTGGAAAGATTGTAAGCATACAATCTATTATCTTTAGTAAGAAACAAAACAATATTTCCAGATATTATAGGTGAGGCTCTTATCGGAACGCTTAAATCTTTCTCCCATACAATTTTTCCATTAATTTTGTCTAAAATAAAAACGTTGCCTTGACCTGTTGTAACTGCAAGAATTTCCTGATTAACGGCTAAGCCACCATTTAATATGCCTTTTTCTTTAATTCTTTTTTTTAGTTTTCTTTCCCATTTTTTTTTCCCATTTTTTTTACCAATTGAACTAACTTTTGCATCTGTATCAATTGTATAAATATATTCCTCATCTATTACTGGTTGAGATGAATTTGGGTTTTTTTTACTTTGTCCTTTTCCTATCCGAACTTTCCAATCAAATTTAATTTTATTTTTTACCAAAGGATGTTCTGCTTGGTGCGCTTGATTATTAGTTGATTGCATCCATGTTAAATTAATAGTTGGTTTTGGTAATCTTACTTTCAGCCCCTTAAGATTCGGATCAGGTTTGGCTATTGTTTCGAAAAAATAATTGGTATTGCTTTGTTCAACATTCTCTTCTTCATTTTTAAACAGAGAACAACTTGTAAATAAAAAAATTACAAAAATTAAATTTATTTTTAAATAATAATTAAATTTATTCATGTAATTTTAATTTTCTTTTATACTTTCAAGTAGTAATAATGCTCTTTCTTTCATAAAAGGTGGAGCTTCGTTATCTTCAGTAATTATATTTAAAGATTGTATAGCACTATTTAAATCATTGTTTTTTATATAATATGCTGTCAACAACTCATGGGCTGTAAATCTCCATGGGGATCCAGGTCGAGAAATTTTGATAATTTTATCAATTAAAATATTATTTTTTTTTTCATTTAAATTTTGATTGAATTTTTGTAAAAGAAAATAATCTTCAAAAAAAGGGTTTTTATCTAAGATAATATTTTCTATATTAACATTCACTTTTCCTTTATTTTTTAAGTGAATTATTTGTAAAGCAGATAAAATACTATAACCGCTATCTTTTGAATTATTAATTTCGTTTAATATTTTTTCAGCTTTAGCATAATCTTCATTTTTGATAAATTCTATCGCTTGAAAATATAACTCGCTTTGTTTTTCAATCTTATTTGTTTTATAATTTTTATATATTGTTCCTGATGAAACAAAAAAAATTATAATTATTAACAAGCCGATTAAATATTTTCCATATTTATTCCATAACTTTTTATAATTATCCTGTTTTATTTCTTCGTTAATTTCTTTAATTAAATTTTCTTCTTCACCCATTATTTATCTCCATTTAATAGAACAACCCATGCTGGGTTTTTGTTCTTTAGGACCAAAATCATTATCAGCAATTTGAATCATTGCCTCAAAAAGTTCTTTATTCTTTACTGGCTCATTAGATATTCCCGCATTATCCAGTCTTCCTCTATATTGTAATTCTAATTTTTTGTTAAAACCAAAAAAATCAGGAGTACAAACTGCACCATAAGCTTTTGCAACTTCTTGAGTTGAATCATATAAATAAGGGAATGTAAAATTGTTCTTTTCAGAAAAAATTTTCATATTATCAAAAGAATCCTCAGGATATTTCTCAGTATCATTAGACATAATAGCAACACAACCAATATCATGTTTTTGTATCTTGGTTACATCATTAACTAACCTCTTAATTACGCCTTTAACATATGGACAATGATTGCATATAAACATAATAAGTATTCCATTGGCTCTTTTAATGTTATCCAAACTATAAAATTGTTCATCAGTCCCTTTTAAACTAAAAGGAAGAGCCTTTCTTCCAAATCTACATATAGGGGTTACTTCTGGCATATTTTTGATTATAATAAAAAAAAATAATTAATAAATATATGACAAAAATTTATTATTTTTCGAAATATATTAAAGAAAAAGAAAAAATTACCTTTTCTAAAAACGATTTAAATTCAATTATACAAATATATAGCCAAAAAGTATCAAATGGTGTTTGGAAAGATTATTCTATAAATTTTGAAAAAAACTATGCTGAATTCTCGATTTATAAACACTCATATGCATTTCCTGAATTTTCAATTGTTAAAAATAAAAAAAAAATTTTTTCTATCTATTCAAGAAAGCAAGAATTAAAAAAATCAAAATATATTAAAGATGTTTTGGATGTACTAAAAAAAGTTGAAAGTAAAAGAATCTTAAAAGTAATTTAATAATACTTTTTATTCCCATTCAATAGTACCTGGTGGTTTACTTGTATAATCATATACAACCCTATTAACTCCTTTTACTTCATTTACAATTTTAGTAGTTATTTGTGCCAAATCCTCTGAATTAAAATAATATGGTTCAGCAGTCATACCATCAACTGACGTGACAGCTCTTAAAGCACAAGTATATTCATATGACTTTTGATCGCCCATGACTCCAATCGTTTTAACTGGAAGCAAAATAGCAAAAGCCTGCCAAATTTTGTCATATAGTTTCTTTTCTTTTAATTGTTCAATAAAGATTTGATCCACATCCTGCAAAATTTTAATTTTTTCTTTAGTTATATTTCCAGGTATCCTTACAGCTAATCCTGGTCCTGGAAAGGGATGTCTTTTTAAAATAGAATCTGGTACATTTAATTTTTTTCCAAGAATCCTTACTTCATCTTTAAAAAGTTCTTTTAAAGGTTCTATTAATTTAAAATTTAATTTTTTTGGTAGTCCACCTACATTATGGTGTGATTTAATTTTTGCAGAAGGGGCGCCTCTCACAGATATAGATTCTATTACATCAGGATATAAAGTTCCTTGTGCTAAATATTTTATAGATTTATATTTTTTTGACTCTTTAGTAAAAATATCTATAAACGCCTTTCCAATTATTTTTCTTTTTTTTTCTGGGTCAATTACATTTTTTAATTTATTAAGAAATAAATCGCCAACATTAATTCTTTTAAAATTATTTCCTAGTTTTTTTTTAAAAATTTTTTCTATTTCATCTCCTTCTCCTTTTCTTAATAATCCAGTATCAACAAAGATACATTTTAATTGTTTACCAATGCTTTTATGCAGTAATGCTGCAGTAACAGATGAATCAACTCCACCGGACAAAGCACAAATTACCTTTTCGTTTTTAACTATATCTTTTATTTTTTTATATGAATTTTCTATAAAATTAGATATTTTCCAATTCGACTTACATAGAGCAACTTTTTTTACAAAATTTTCAAGAATTTTATCACCATCTAATGTATGAATAACCTCAGGATGAAATTGTAATCCATATATTTTCTTATCTTCATTTACAATTGCTGCAAACTTAGCATTAGATGTAGATGCAATAATTTTAAATAACTTTGGTAATTTATTTACTTTGTCGCCATAGCTCATCCATACTTGATACTGGTTATTTTTTTTGTATATTCCTTCAAAAATTTTTGACTTTCTTTTAATTTTTATAAATGCTTTTCCAAACTCACGTTTCTTAGAAGAAATAACCCTGCCTCCCAAATTTTTGCAAAGTATTTGATGACCGTAACAAATTCCCAATATTGGAATTTTTAAATTAAATATTGAACTATCAGGTTCTAAGGGCTTTTTTGAAGTAGTAGAAGCGGGTCCGCCTGATAATACTAAAGCTTTTGGAGAAAAAAGCTCTATTTTTTTTCTTGAGGTATTGTAAGGATAAATTTCGCAATATACTCCTTGATTTCTTATCCTCCTAGCTATTAATTGAGTGACTTGCGATCCAAAATCAAGTATTAAAACTCTATCCATTAAAAAAAAAATTAATTTGTTCCTTCTGGTTTATAATTTGGACTTTCTTTTGTTATATTTACATCATGAACATGGCTTTCTTTTAACCCAGAACTGGTAATTTTAATAAATTCACAATTAGATTGCATTTTTTTAATATTGTCATTTCCGGTATACCCCATAGATGAACGAAGACCTCCAATTAATTGTTCCAATATAACATTTGCCGGTCCTTTATAAGGAACTTGTCCCTCAACTCCTTCTGGTATTAATTTTTGGATTTCATTAGTATCTTGAAAATACCTTTCAGCAGAACCTTTTAGCATTGCAGAAATTGATCCCATACCTCTATAAGCTTTATAAGATCTTCCACGATATAAATATACTTCTCCAGGTGCTTCATCAGTCCCGGCTAACAATGATCCGATCATAACAGTGTCTGCTCCAGCTGCTATTGCTTTTGCTATATCCCCTGAATATTTAATTCCCCCATCTGCTATAATAGGAACATCTCTTTTTTTGGTTATTTTAAATACATTAAGAATGGCGGTTAACTGAGGAACACCTACACCAGCAACCATTCTTGTAGTACAAATTGATCCGGGTCCAATACCAACTTTGATTGCATCTGCGCCTGCATCAATTAATGCTTTTGCTCCTTCTTCTGTCGCAACATTACCTGCTATAAGTTGTATATAATTTGATTTTTTTTTTATTCTGTTTACCGATTGAATAACATTTTTTGAGTGACCGTGAGCAGTATCAACGATTAATACATCAGTGCCAGAATCGATTAATGCTTCTGATCTTTCTAAACCTTTTTCTCCAATATCAACTGCTGCAGCAACTCTTAAACGACCTTTATTATCTTTACATGCATTTGGAAATTTACGAGCTTTTTCAATATCATTAACTGTTATTAATCCCACACATTTAAAATCTTTATTAACAACCAATAATTTTTCTATTCTATTTTTATGAAGAATTCTTTTGGCTTCATCCATATCTACATCTTCTTTGACAGTTTGCAAATTATCTTTTGTCATAAGATCCTTGACTTTTATACTAGTATCCTCAACAAATCTGACATCCCTATTAGTTAGAATCCCAACTAATTTATCATTTTTTTCTACAACGGGAATTCCTGAAATCTTATGGGTTATCATTAAATTCAAAGCATCTTTCAATTTTTTATCAGGAGTTATAGTAACTGGATTAACTACTATTCCTGATTCAAACTTTTTTACTTTTTGTATCTCATTAACCTGTTCTTGAATTGACATATTTTTGTGTATAGATCCGATGCCCCCAAATTGCGCCATTGAAATAGCCATTGCAGATTCGGTTACTGTATCCATCGCTGCAGATATGATTGGTATTTCGAGATCAATTGATTTAGTTAAAATTGTTTTAGTATTTATTTGAGCAGGCAGGGTTGTAGATGATGAAGGTTTTAAAAGAACATCATCAAAGGTAATTCCTTCTTTTATTTTTTTACCCATATACAATAATAGGGATTAGTCGAATTAGGTTCAAGTTTTTTTTTTATTTAAAAAATTTAGCTATAATAAATATTTCTTTAGACTCTGTTCTACTTGATTTAGGTTTATATAAATTAAAATTTAAAAATCTCTTTTTTACTTGCTTATTAAATAGTTCAATATCTTTACCTTGAAAAATTTTAAGAATTAAAATTCCTCCTTTGTTTAAGATATTTAAAGCAATATTCAATGTTCTATTACATAATTCTAAACTAGCAGTATAATCTTGAAATTTTATCCCCGATGTCGTCGGGGCTACATCACTTATAATTAAATCTATTCCTTTAGAAAAATATTTTTCCAAAATATTTATAAAATTATCTTCAAAAATATCTTTTTTTATAAAAATTATATTTTCAATTGGTTTAATTTCTTTTATATCAATTCCAATAATTGTATTTGACAATTTCTTAGAATAGACAAATTGGGATAAAACTTGTGACCAGCCTCCTGGCGCTGCTCCAATATCTAATGCAAATTGTCCCTTTTTTAAAATTCTAAATTTTTTATTAATATCTAATAATTTTAATGCTGATCTTGACCTATATCCTTTTATTTTAGCTTCTTTGAAATATGGATCATGTAATCGTTTTTGATGCCAAATTGTTTTTATTTTTTTTTTAAATTTCATAATAAAAAAAATCCCGTAAATAAATTACGAGATTTTTTTAAAAAAAAGTGAAAAAAAAATACTTATTTTGCCATAATTACTGATTTTGTTTCAGTATATGCATCAAGTATTTCTCGACCCATTTCTCTACCCCATCCAGATTGTTTATACCCTCCAAATGGAAGAGCTGCGTCAAAAATATTAAAAGTATTTACCCAGACTGTTCCTGCGCGAAAAGCCTCCGCAGTTTTTAATGCTTTCTGCAGATCGCTTGTCCAAACAGCAGCGGCTAAACCATAAGTTGAATTATTAGAACGAGCAATAATTTCATTATGATCTTCGAAAGGTTCTGCTGTAACAACAGGG
>Ga0066376_10002503_pt1 | contig 17062 bp, 16 predicted proteins | sample Knorr_S15_td_Bot_FD_77009 | JGI IMG/M metagenome (GOLD analysis project Ga0066376, IMG submission 77009) | Marine microbial communities from Southern Atlantic Ocean transect - Knorr_S15_td_Bottom_ad_5009_LV_A | ecosystem: Environmental > Aquatic > Marine > Oceanic | place: Southern Atlantic... | reverse complement strand
TGATCTCCGGCGGGGAATCGCTGGTCGGTTTTCTGCTATTTCCGACGTTTGATGTGTAGTCGCCCCCTCATAAGCCAGCAACTTCGCCACCCGATCTTCAGTCGACGGATGGGTGCGGAGCCAGGCTGGCCCCTGTTCCAGATCCACCGTGTAGATAAATTGAAAGCGCCTCAGATACCGCGCCAGATAGCGGGAATATTCCTGCATCTTATACTGCGCTGAAGCCAGACCGCGCGGATCGCCGGCTAGCCGGACGCTTTCATAATCAGCCAGCCATTCCCGCTCCCGCGCGCATGCCATATAGGTCATGACGATGGCGATTACTGCTTGACTTCAAATGACAATCGGTGCAGAATACAACATCCCGTATATCATCTAAATAGATCTAACCGGTATATCCACCGCCTACAAAGGCACAAGGAACCTGTCATGGAACAAGTCGAACAATTCGTAGTCGTTTTTGCGGATACGGCCTGGAAGTATCTGCTGTATCTGTTGATCGGCGGCGGTCTATTCCTCCTGTTATATTCCCGTTTTATTCCTTTCCGGTTTTTCAAACACTCCATTGACATCATTCGTGGCAAATTCGACGATCCCGATGAACCCGGCGACATCACGCATTTCCAGGCGCTTGTCAGTGCCCTGGCGGCGACCATCGGCATGGGTAATATCTCCGGTGTAGCCCTTGCCATTACGGTCGGTGGTCCCGGCGCCGTATTCTGGATGTGGGTCAGCGCATTTGTCGGTATTGCGACCAAATTTTTCACCTGCTCTCTGTCCATCATGTACCGGGCGGGGGACAGTGCCGGGCATACGCAGGGCGGTCCTATGTACGTGATTGCCGAAGGATTGGGTAAACACTGGAAACCGCTGGCTTCCTTTTTCTGTATTGCCGGTATCATCGGTTGCCTGCCCCTCTTTCAGGTGAATCAACTGGTTCAGGTGATCCGTGATGTCATCTTTGTACCGATGGGTATAGTCGGCGAAGATCATTTCTGGTTCGATCTGATGGCCGGTATTGTACTGGTTCTGCTCGTCGGTATTGTTATTTTTGGTGGAATCACCCGTATCGCGGATGTCGCCTCGCGGGTGGTCCCGGCTATGGTCATCCTATATATGTCTCTCGCCCTGTGGGTTATCCTGGCTAACCTTGAAACTGTGCCGCACTATCTGGCGTTAATCGTTACAGATGCGTTTAGCGGTGACGCGGTGGCCGGCGGTGTCGTCGGCCTCGTGATCGTCACGGGCGTACGGCGTGCGGCGTTCTCCAACGAGGCGGGCATCGGAACCGAGTCCATGGCCCATGGCGCCGCCAAGACCAAAGAGCCGACGCGCGAAGGGCTGGTGGCCATGATGGAACCGGTCATCGACACGCTGATCGTCTGTACGTGCACCGCCCTGGTCATACTGATGACCGGCGTCTGGCAAACGACATCGGACAACGGCGTGACGTTAACGGCCAATGCCTTCGAATCGGCTATGCCTGGCTTCGGATCGTACTTGCTGATTATCTGCGTAGTCTTCTTCAGCACCAGCACCATTTTCACGTATTCTTACTACGGCACCAAGTGTCTCGGCTTCCTGATCGGTGCGGAACGCCAGCACTGGTATAACTACTTTTACGTTGGTTGTATCGTCCTCGCCTCGGTGGCCTCACTCGATGCCGCCGTCAGTCTGGTCGACGGCATGTTCGCCCTGATGGCCATTCCCACGATGGTGTCCACACTCCTGCTGGCCCCCAGAGTCATGCGCTCATTACGCGACTACATCGCCCGTTTTCATTCGCCGCAAGGTACGATGAATGAAACCCCTGCCCATGAGGTAAAGGAAACGAATTAAATTGGTGAATGGTGATTGGTGATTTAAAAAACGCTCCTCAATCACCAATCACCAATCACCAATTCCCTATGCCCTTTCCTATTCTCAACTACTACGACAAAGATCATCTATCCCGCATTGCCCTGCCATTGGGCGGTATCGGTACCGGTACGGTTTCCCTTGGCGGCCGAGGTGACCTGCGGGACTGGGAAATTATGAACCGGCCTGCCAAAGGATTTATTCCCGGCGACCGATTCGGCTGCATGCCGTTTTTCGCGTTGTATGCCCGGCCAGCGGGCGGAGAGGCTGTTACGCGTCTGCTCGAGGGACCGATTGAACACTTTGAATACGAAGGATTCTTCGGCAGTCAGTCGGCAAACCACGGACTGCCCCGCTTCCGGCAGTGCGCGTTCGCGGCGGCGTATCCGTTCGGGCAGGTGATGCTGGCCGATGAAGAGGTGCCGGTGGACGTGCGTCTGGAGGCCTTCAATCCGTTTATTCCCTGCGACGCGGATCGCAGCGGGATGCCGATGGCCATTCTCCGGTACGTATTGACCAGCAAAGTCGACACGCCTGTTACAGCCTCTGTATGTGGCGCTCTGCCCAACTTTATCGGTATGGACGGCACCGATGGCATCTGCAAGGAAAATCAGAATAAATACCGGGCCGGTGATGGATATCGCGGTCTTCATATGACCTCACGAGGTGTAGACCGGAACGCAGCACAATGGGGTACGATGGCCCTAGCCACCACGGCAGAAGAGGTCAGCTATCGCACGGCATGGCAAGAGGCCGGCTGGGGCTCCTCGAAGGCTGATTTCTGGGACGATTTCAGCGAAGACGGCCGGCTCGAAGAACGTGAACCTGGAAATACAGATATGCCCACCGCATCGCTGGCCGCTCAGGTCGACCTGGCGCCGATGGCATCCGTTGCCGTGACGTTTTTGCTTGCCTGGCATTTTCCGAACCGGTACACCTGGACGCCGGCGCCACAGGAAGAAGGGTGCTGCGACGGCGGCGCCGGCTGCGACGACAGCGACCGTATTGGTAACTATTATACGACACAGTATGACGATGCCTGGGATGTTGTCGAACAGGTAACGCCCCAACTGGACACGCTGGAAGCCGATACCGTCAAATTTGTCGAGGCATTTTGCTCGTCTGATCTACCGGATGTGGTGAAAGAAGCGGCGCTGTTCAATCTGAGTACCCTGCGCAGCCAGACCTGTTTTCGCACGCCCGACGGCCGGTTTTACGGCTGGGAGGGATGTAATGACAAGGCGGGCTGTTGCCTGGGATCATGCACCCACGTCTGGAACTATGAACAGTCTACGGCGTTCCTGTTCGGCGATCTGGCGAAGACCATGCGGGAGGTGGAGTTCATGCATGCCACCGGTGAGGACGGGATGATGAGCTTTCGCGTGTCGCTGCCCCTTGAACGGGCCCGGAACTTCCACCATGCGGCGGCGGATGGTCAGATGGGGTGTATCATGAAGATATACCGGGACTGGCAGCTCTCCGGCGACGACGATCTGTTACGCACGCTCTGGCCTCGAGTAAAGCAGGCTCTGGCTTTTTGCTGGATACCCGGCGGGTGGGATGCGGACCGGGACGGCGTCATGGAAGGGTGCCAGCACAATACCATGGATGTGGAATACTACGGCCCCAACCCGCAGATGGGGATCTGGTACTTGGGCGCGTTGCGTGCCGCCGAAGAGATGGCGCGGTATCTGAAAGACGATTCCTTTGCCGACACCTGCCGGGATTTGTACGAACGCGGCCGAACGTGGACCGACGAACATCTGTTTAACGGCGAATACTACGAACATGAGATCCGGCCGCCCAAAAGTGAGGACGACGTGGCGGATGCCCTGCGCGTCGGCATGGGGACGGGGGATGTATCGCGTCCGGATTATCAGCTTGGTCCCGGTTGTCTGGTCGATCAACTGGTCGGGCAATATATGGCGCATGTGTGCGGCTTGGATTATCTGGTCGATGAGGATCACGTTCGGACGACGCTGCACAGCATCCTAAAATACAACCACCGGGACAATCTGAGCGGCCATTTCAACGTTTTGCGTTCCTACGCGCTCGGTGATGAAGCCGCCCTGCTTATGGCCGATTATCCGAAAGAAAAACCTGATAATCCGTTTCCCTATTTTACCGAAGTGATGACCGGCTTTGAATACACGGCAGCCATCGGCATGCTCTACGAGGGGATGACAGACGATGGGATCGCGTGTATCCAGAACATCCGAAATCGGTATGACGGCCGCAAACGCAATCCTTTTGATGAGGCCGAGTGCGGTCACCACTACGCCCGGGCCATGGCCGCCTGGGCTGCGCACCTCTCGCTTACGGGATTTTCTTATTCCGCAGTCACCCGATCCATGACGCTCACCGCACAGCCCGGCCGGTATTTCTGGTCCACCGGCTATGCCTGGGGCACGTGCATCGTCTCCCGCATCGGTGATCATAGACAAGCTGAAATCACCGTTTTGTATGGCGAGTTGACCCTTTCCCAACTGCGCCTGGATGACACGGCTGCTGTCTTTGACCCCACATTCCATCTGACGGCAGGTGAGCAGCAAACCGTCCAGATCAACGGATAGTTGCCCTAGAATACATACTGAGTGCATCTCGGCGGAGATAATAATAACTCTACCGTCTCCAAACTACGGGGAAACGCTCGCTATCCAGCACATCGCCATGCTGTAGGCCCGGATCAGCTGTAGGGATGGATACCTCGCCGGCACGGACATCATATCGGGCGTCATCACCGGCCCATCGGGTGGCAAGCGCCCGACGACGATGCGTGCTGCGATTGCCCGGCGCTCCGTGGACGATCATCGCCTGGAAGACCAGGCAATCACCCGGGGCCATGGCAAAGGACGCGATGTGATGTTGGTCCCGGTCGGCTTCAATATCCGGCAACGACGGTAAGCCGGTGCCTTCATATGGGCTGCCGTCCATAAAATGATACGGACTATAGGCTTCCCACCGGTGACTGCCGCACACGTATTCCACACCGACCTGTTGTTCTACCGGATCTAATGGCAGCCAGACCGAGCACACCTGCCGGCCACTCACCGCCCAGTACGGTTGATCCTGATGCCAGGGGGTCCGTTCGGCCGTCCCCGGTTCTTTCACCAGCAACTGATCATAAAAGAAGTTGGCTTTCGACGCATCCATGATCCGCCCGGCAATTTCGGCAGCCGGCGACGCCATGGCAAATCGGCGAAAATCGGATCGTCGCTCAACCAGCTCCAGGTCGCCGAAAAAGCGACCGCTGCCGTCTTCATCCGCATATTCTTCGGCATATGGTCCGGGATGAGCCATCGCATCTTCCACCGCCTCGTCCAGAAAATCAAGCCAGTCCGTATCGAAAATCTGTTTCAAGCAGACAACCCCATCGCGTTCGTATAAGGCGCGATCCTGATCGGTGATGGGGTTAAGGGGTTTGGTTTGCATGGTTTGTTGTCCACGGTATGGCAACACCTACGTGTCGGCATCACCAAATTCTTTCCGCAACGATGTGATATCCCATCCGGCGTCCCGGTCTTCAGATTCTCTGGCTCCGACCCGCGGTTGAATCAGTTTTTCATGGCAGACCATCAGCAGGGGCGTGGCCGCCATAGAAAGCGCGACCACCGCGATCAGCGGACTGATGACATAACGGCCCAGAAGGATAATACCCGCGATCACACCGAAGACGACAGCCGTTTCCGCCCATACCACCGGCAGTCCAGCAAGCCACGACCCGTCATGAGAAGCCTCCTGACCTGCTGTAGATATACCGTACCACTCATGGTTTCCAGAGCAAGAAACGGCAGGATCGCCAGCATGGGTATGACCGCAATATCCTGAAAGACCAGCACCGCAAACGAGGATTGACCGGCATCCGTTTTCATAATGCCCTTTTCCTGGAGCGTCTGCAGGACGATGGCTGTAGAAGAAAGTGCCGGAATCATACCCACCGCGCGGGTTGTCTGCCAGGGTAGTACTGCGAATATACCGATGATCGTAGCGATCAGCGTCGTAGCTGAAACCTGTAACCCGCCAAGGCCGAGGATAGGTCCGCGCATCCGCCAGAGCAGTTGCGGCTGTAGTTCGAGCCCGATCAGGAACAGCATCATCACCACGCCGAACTCGGCGAAGTGCATGACGTTCTGTCCTTCTTCCCCGACAAGATGCAGACTGTATGGGCCTATGATCGCGCCGGCGATCAGATAGCCCAGCACAGATTCCAGTCCAAGCCGTTTAGCTACCGGCACAGCAATAACCGCCGCTGCTAGATACACACAGGCTTGAAACATGAAGCCTTCACTCATTGTTTTTCTTTTCAGGAGCGGGTAGCTTGTGGCTTGTGGTGGATAGTATTGCTACGCACATCATATAGGCCAGTTCATCTACAACTCACGACCTGCTACCTGCCACCGGCTACGAGCCTGATATGATATATCAGCTTATGATACAGTCCAGATCTACATTTATCCTCTGATCAGACATCGTTGTCTCCAGGTCGATCATGCCGTCTCTCAAGGCTATAACAACGCGTCGATAGTCTTCAGCGTGCTGACGGATCTCCTCATCCGTCATACCAAGCGCGCCGTGGGCGACGAAAGGAGGCAGGTGCGTCATGCCGCATAGACGGAAGGTCTGTTCGATAGGAATCAGTAACTCCCGAATGGTGTAGCTGTTGTGTCCCTCTTTTTGATAGGCGGCCTCGCTGCCACCGGTCGTGGTGGCGTTCATCACTGCTTTGCCCTGCAGGGCGGTCCCTTCACGGCCATAAGCCCAGCCGTGTTCCAGCACCAGATCAATCCACTCCTTTAACAGCGCCGGAATGCTGTACCAGAAATAAGGATGCTGCAAGATTGATGATATCATGGGCTTCCAGTAAGACCTGTTCTTCCGGTACCAGGATATCAAACTCGGGGTACGCCTCATAGAGATCGTGAAAGGTGACCGCTTCAATATCTTGAACGGCGCTGATGAGCACCCGGTTGATTCGTGACTTTTGCAAGGCGGGATAGGCGAAAAGGATGAGGATTCGGTTCATGGTGATGGTTCGGCTTTCATCGGGTTTTTTGTATTGGCATCCAGCTGGGTTTTGATCTCCTTCTTACTCCAGAATTTTCCCTTATCAATACCCCGGCATGTTTCCGCCTGTTCATCCCACCGTTCCGGCGACTTTAAAATATCACTCCAGAAGGGGAACGTACGGCACTGTGATGGCCGGACGGGATACACCGAACAGCCGTTATCATACAGGATGCAAGGGCCGTTATCAGGCGATTTAAGCGAGACATAGCCGTCGATGCTTTCCGTATATTGCTCGAGAAATTCCTCAAATGGAAGGCCCAGGTGGTTCGCTATTTTACGGAATTCTTTTTCACTGCCGTAAACAAACCCGCCGGGAAAGGTGCAGCAGTTGCCGCATTGGTGGCATTGAAACTTCAACCCCTGATGCCAGAATCTCTTTTTGGACATGGACGATTACCTTTCAATCGGCTTGGTTAAACGGCTCACCCGGATCGCCCGCAGGAGCGGGCTCCTACTCTATGTTAACGGCTATTGGTCACGGTAGGAGCCCGCTCCTTGCGGGCGATAGATAGATGATGGCATAAACGCCCTTCACCCATCACTCGTCACTGCCCTAATCCACCGTAGCAATCACCTCAATCTCACACCGGGCGTTTAACGCCAGCCCACTGCCGGCAAAGGCGCTGCGGGCCGGTTTGTTTTTGGGGAAGTAGGTCACATACACTTCGTTCATTGCAGGCCATTCGGCAATATCGGCCAGCATGACCGTGGCTTTGACCACTCGGTCCATGGAGGAACCATTTTTTTCCAGAACGGCCTTGATATTTTCCATGGTCTGCCTGGTTTCCGCCTGAATCCCACCGGGCGCCAGGTTGGACGTGCCTGGCACCGTACCGATCTGCCCGGACAGATACAACATGTGGCCGACACGTACCGCTTCTGAAAATGGCCGACTCCGGGCGGCAGCCGATTCCGAGGTCAAATATTCGACTTCAGGCGGTGGAGGCTGGGACGGTGACATAGGTTCAGGCGCCGGTTCACAGGCGGTCAGGCAGACGGCTATGATACATAATATACGTTTTATAGATGGCATACTTTGCTCCTTTCATTATACTTTTGCTGTCGGGCTCATGTTCAGCGAGCAGACGCACCGCTGACAGATCGGATCCGACGAAACATCCAGCTGTTTACGAAACTGTATCGCTTCATTCGAGTTGAGAATCGCTTCGAGTGGCTTTTCGTAGATATTACCTAACGGCGGATGAAAAAAACAGGGGCGTACCGTGCCGTCAGCTTCTACAACCGTGGACACCCAGGGCGCGTTGCATGTAACCGGTGGGAATGTTTTGCGGCCGAGTAAGGCGTCGTAGTAAGTGACCAGACGCCTCAGTTTATCCGGTGATTCCGCGATGAAACCGGTCTCGAAGTCGGTCTCAAAATCGTTGATCACCTCGTCCACCGTCTCGCGGAAGACCTCTGCTTCCTTAGCATCAAGCGCTACCGTGTTTACACGTTCATCATCCCAGGGTATAGCTCGATTAAAGGCATTAGAGGACACGTCCGCGCTTAAAAACGAAACCTGATCCAGACCTAATTTATGCGCGGTTGTGATGATATTGGGCAGATCGCGGAAGTTAAGCTTCTGTAAGACGCACCGTGCTGCGATTCGAAACGAGGGCCGCAATGCTTTTACAGCCGATACGCCTTCAGCCAGCCGATCAAACGCCCTGGGGATGTGCCGTATGCGATCATGCACAACCGGGCTGCCATCGAGGGAAACGATTACCTCGGAACAGGTCTCTACAATCTCCGAGGCCCATTTTTTAAGCAACAGGCCTGTGGATAAGATCGTCACTTTGATATCTTCCCGGCGGAAAGCGCGACATAACGCAAAGATCTCGCTATGCATCAAAGCTTCACCGCCGGACAGCACCACCCACCTTACGCCCAATCGCCGAATATCATCCATGTGACGTTCGATTTTTTCTATTGATAACTCATGCAGCGTACCATTCCCTTGCCAGATATCGCACATGACGCAGCGGCAATTGCATCGGCTGTGCGGAAACAGAACCAGCACCGGCATGGTGCGGATGCGGTCGGTAATCAGGGAGAGGGTGCGTTGGAGGAGGGTCATGTTTTTAGGATGAAGGATGGAAGGGGGGAGGGGTGGAAGGAAAGGCCTAGCGCACTGTTTTCCTCCCATCCTCCCACCCCGCTACTTAACCACCCGGCCGACGATAATCGGAAACCGGGCGCCGGTGGATTTACCGAGCCAGGATCGGACTTTTTTCACCAGATGATCCCTGGTAGAGAGATCACGCCGGTAATAATGGAATGTAAACTGCTCGTCATGCGAAAAAAGATCGCTCATAATACCGAAATAACGGGCTGCCAGATCCGGCCAACCCATTTTATCGTAATACGCCCGTGTACGCTGATGGGCCTGATCTACAGAGTGTTTATTCGGGTATACCGGAGAATCCATCACCACAAAACAGCCATGGGGGCGTAAGATACGATGCGCCTCCTGCAACACATGATGGTGAGCCGCAGTATATTGCAGACTGGCATTTGCGACCACCACATCCAGCGCATCATTCGCCAACGGTATTCGGTCCATCAATCCCTGAATGGCCAGATATGGCCGCTGTAACGGTTGAAAGGCATTAAGGCCATGCGATCCGATATTGACGTCCATGGCAATGACATCATAGCTGTTCGCCAATATTTGACTCAACCAGCCTACACCGGCACCGGCATCAAGAATGGAAAGCCTGTTTTCTCCGAACGTGTCCGTTAACCATTTTAACAGCCATTCCAGGGATCGTACGCGCACCGTCCATTCCTGCGTATGATGTCCCGTGAGATCCTGATAGGGCAAGGCCTCGTAATATCCCGGCTGATCACTGACCCACCCTTCTTTCTTGCGAAGCGCATCATATTGTTTACAGAATATGGCCTGAACGTCAACCGTTTTCGGATCAATCAAACAAGGTATATCCGACACAACCGGATAGGTCTGTACACATGTACTACAATAAAGTCCTGTATCTTCTTCTCCTCCAGCCTGTTCAAGCGACTGACTACATAGAGGGCATTGTAGATAAGATAACCATTTATCTGATAACGTATCGGTCATTGGGAAGTGGTGAGTTGGTGATTTGGTGATTGATGCCGCTACAGGTCATCGAAAGTGATGAACGCCTCTATGAGATATTTTTAGAATGCACTACGCTTTGCTCGCTTTGTTTTTTCAATCACCAAATCACCAAACCACGAAGTGCTCGCATCGTGTCCGCAGGACGCATGCCATCACTCAATCACCAATTTCTTCTATCCACGCACACACGCGATCCGCCGCCTGTAGGCAGTTACGGCAGTATGTATTGAGAAACGTCTCATCCAGCGGCTGGTCTGCGGGAATGGCTTCTGCGGCGGTAAGTGATCGGGCGCCGTCGAAATCTACATAGGCCAAACGGGCACTCAGCTCTTCAGGCGGGCGACCGAAATCGGCGCCGGGCAGGATCGCGACGCCGGTATCTTCCAGCAAGCGGTTGCAGAGGGTTTCACTGGTGGTGATCTCTCTTTTCGCCAGCGCTTCCCGGTGATCACTGAAATCAGGAAACAGATAGAAGGCGCCCTTCGGATCATTCAGTTTGATACCGACGCGCCTGAAACGTTCGGTCATCATCTGTCCGAGGGCTTTTAATATACGCCGGATCTGCACCAGACTGCGTTCTATATCGATGCTGCCTTCAAATGCGCGTATCGCTGCGTACTGGATCGGTGCGCAGGTCGCTGTGTACGTCTCACTGGCTACTGTCGTCATTGCATCACGGAGCCAGTCCAGTTGATTTGGAAACGCGAATGTACCTAATCGCCAGCCACCGGCGCCGCACCATTTGCTGATGCCGTTGCTGATAATCGTACCTTCCGGGTAATACCTGGCGATCGACACATGTGTACCTTCATGATGTAACAGGCTGTATATTTCGTCCGAGAGCAGGACCAGACGATATCGGCGGGCCACCTCGGCAATCGCCTCAAGTTCATGGGCTTCATAGGTCCCTCCATGGGGATTGGAGGGGTAGTTGAGAATGACGAGACGCGGCCGGTCCGGGTCCTTACGGCAGAGGTCCTCCAGGGCCTCAGGATTGATTTTCCAGTTGGTGCCAAAGTCTGTATTCAACCATCGGATATGACGTCCGATAATAGAAGCCTGAGGCGCGTAGGAGACCCAGCTTGGCGTCGGTATCACCAGGTCGCCGTAATACACCAACTGCAGAATAAACATCAATTCCTTGGAACCCGGCCCAATGATGATATGACTGGGGGCATACCGCACCCCTTCATGCCGGAAAGTAAACTCGGAAACAGCCGCCCGCAATTCACGAAGCCCTGCCACCGGGAGATAATCTTTCTGATAAGCATTCGCCCGCAATTCTTCCTGAACACACATAGGCACCGGAAAAGGGGATTGGCCTAAACCCATTTTGAAAACCCGGTGCCCTTCGCGGAGCATCTTGTTACTGAGCTCATTAATACGCAGCGTCGCCGATAACGGTAACCCACGTACATTGAGATTCAGATGCACATCCGGACTGCGTAGATCATCTGCGTCTGATTCGAGATTCATGATGTCCTCCGGCGGTTTGTACATGTCATTCGTTCAGGATGCCGACCTCTTTTGTGATTCCCGCTCCAGCAGAAACGCCCCGGCCATAGCGCCTGCAGCACAGATGCTGACCAACCCGTAGCGGGCATTCCGTCTTTGCATTTCATAGGCCAAGGTCGTTATGATACGTGCGCCTGTGGCAGACCAGGGATGCCCAATGGCGATGGAGCTACCGTTGACATTGACTCTGCTCCAATCCACCGGCCCTGTCGATTCGCCCTTCCATCCCTGTTCCCAGGCTTCAACATTGGCCAGCGCCTGGGCAGCAAACGCTTCGTGGATCTCGATCAGGTCCATATCCGGCATCTTCAGTCCAGCTCGCGTTAAAAGACGGGGGACAGCGATGGCGGGCGCCATCAACAAGCCGTCTGCGGGATCATGGGCACTGTATTGCATACCGCGAATATAAACAAGAGGTTTCCGGTCTTCAGCGCGCGCTTTTTCTTCGCTCATCAGAAGTACTACAGCGGCGCCGTCTGTAACAGGAGAAGAGTTGCCGGCCGTTAATGTACCGTGATCCGGATCAAAAGCGGCTCTCAATCCTGTAAGCGCCTCTAAAGAGGTATCGGACCGAGGACCGGAGTCGTTTGGCTCACCCAGTAGCGGAAAGATTTCCGGCGTCAGTCGCTCCCGTGCCGCAACCGCGTTTTGATGACTGGACAGGGCAAGCTCATCCTGGCGTTGGCGGGGAATTCGCCATGCCTTTGCGGTCCGTTCCATATGTTCACCCATGGACAGGCCCGTACTCGGCTCGCGAAACAGGTCCGGCGATGAATGGGACAGGGAATCAACGCCGCCGGCCAGACCGGTATCGATCCGCCCACTGGCAATGGCATCTGCAATGAGGGTTATGGTACGCAGACCGGTGATACAATAAGAGGCGACCGTCTGCGCTTCGATATGCGCCGGCAACCCCGTTTCAAAGACCAGTTCACGGGCCAGATTAGGTTTACCGGGATCAGGCACCATTGTGCCGAAAGCAAGGGATTCGATCATGTTGGTATCGACCTGATGCCGATCGAGCAATCCTTTTACAGCATGAACGCTCATGGCCAATGGTCCCAGGTCTTTAAACGCTTTTCCCGCTTTGATAAACGGTGTACGGCCGCCTGCGATGACAGCTACACGTTGTGCTTCCATTTTGTGCTCTCTTTTGTAGAACACGTCATTTGTGCTCTATCTCCTGATACCGGGTTCTCAGTGTCCGTCGCATCAGCTTATTTGAGGCTGTACGCGGCAGATCCTGCGTGATAATCAGATCATAAATCTTAAACAGGGGGTTAAGCTGTCTGACGATCATCGTTTTCAAATCCTGTCTGAGCGTTTCCGAATCGACCTCGTGATCGAGCACGGCGAAAACCACCAGTTGCTCGGCCCCCTCACCTTCAGGCTGTATCGCGACCGCAGCGCTTTCATAAATCGCTTCATGACTTTCGATCACCCGTTCCAGTTCCAGTGAACTGATTTTGATGCCGCCCAGGTTCATGGTATCATCCGCCCGGCCCTGTGCGCGGTAGAAGCCTTTATGCAAACGTAAGGTTTGATCCCCATGTCTTCTCAGCGTTTCGCCATAAGGATCGGATGGGCAATCTGCATAGTAGACTTCATTGTGATCTCTATTGAGCATGGTTTGTGACAAGCCTATAGACGGCGGGATCAGAAAAAGTTCGCCCGTATGGCCTTCATCGACAGGCTGCCCCTTTTCATCAAGAATCACACAGTCGGTCCCCAGCGCCGGCGTTGTGAAGGTCGACGGAGAGGCCGGTTGGAGTACGGTACAGGTGAGGTGCCCACCACCGATTTCTGTACCGCCGAGGTATTCGATGACAGGCGCTCGATATCCGGTCCGGCTCATGAGCCACAGCTGATCGTAGCGGTTCGAAGGTTCGCCGGTGGAACTGAAGAGGCGAATACGGGACCAGTCCGCATCCTCCGTTGCGTGGCCTGTCCGCCAGACGCGCACCAGGGAGGGAATGACGCCCAGCATAGACACTTCGGCCTGCTGAACGAACCGGGCAAAGCCCGCCGTATGCGGCGCGCCTTCATACAGAGCCATGGTCGCTCCGTTGATAAGGGACGCGTAAATCAGCCAGGGCCCCATCATCCATCCGATGTTGGTTGGCCAGGCTACCACATCGTCGGCGTGGATATCGTGGTGGTAGTAGCCGTCCATGGCGTTTTTTAACGGGGTCAGGTGTGTCCAGGGAATGGCCTTCGGCTCTCCGGTCGTGCCTGATGAGAACAGGATGTTGATAGGGCAGTACGGATCGCCGGCAACCGATGGGGACGACACCTCGGATGACAGCAGAACATCCCATAACAGATCATCATTTCTAAGGGAGACGGTTGAATCCTTCGATGGAATAACGATCGCAACAGGCACGTCCGCTTCAAGCACCTTGTCGTACATGGTCATCGTTTTTCCTGCTCGAATGTAATGATCCACCGTGATGATATGCCGGGCGCCGGCAATACGCATCCGGGTGTTTACTTCGATGGCTGAGAAGCTGTCGGCGATAGATACGGCGACACATCGGGCGCGAATAATCCCGAGATAGGCCGCAACGCACTCGACGGTCATGGGCATATATAACGCAATCGGCGTCTCCGGTTCGATACCGAGGTCTCGAATGCCGTTGGCTATCCGGTTGACCAGCCTTTCGAGTTCTCCATAAGTTATTACGGACAGAATCTCGTTATCTTCCGACCTTGAGATAATAGCGGGCTTGTCTGCCGCTGCAGTAAAACAACTGTCGATGATATTCATTTCCGCCCCGGAAAACCAGCACGGCTGTTCTACACCGTTGGCTATATCCAGAATGGTCTCAGGAGGCTTGGTAAACACGATGCCGAGGCGATCAAGAACATGTTGCCAGAAGGCCGGTTTGTTCCGCACCGACCAGGCGTGAAAATCAGCATAGGAAGGGATACCGAGCGACTGCATACTCGCGTATATATTGGAACACGTCCGCGTTGTTTCATCGGGCGTCCATACAACAGGGGGGCCGTCCTCCTCCGTACGAAGAGAGAAGATGCCCTGGAAGGTATTCCATTGGGCCTCAAACGGCAAATCGGTACCTTGAAGCGATTCGACGTATTCGCACCATGCTTTATCCTGCTGCACCGGATCCTCCGGAGCGAACTTTGAGGTCAACGCCATATAACGGCTCCTTGAAAAGTAATGCCAATTTTCATTAACAGATGCAGGTATGATGGTTTATAACCAATCGCCAATCACCAATTGACCTTACTCCCCATAATCGAAATCGCCAAAAGCAAAGGCTTGAGGCAGCATATGTCGGATCAATTCACCGTTCTCGTCTGTTTCCAGCACTTCCGCCATGTACGCGTTCCACTGCGGGGTCACCGGATGTGCGGCGATCTCTTCCCACGCTTCTTCCGACGGGGCGGTACCATATATAAAAAGCGTGTCTTCAAACCGGTATATGGCCATATTGACCCCATGAGACCGCATCACATCAGCCAACTCCGGCCAGAGTTCATCATGCCGTTTCTTATACTCATCGTAACAACCCGGCCGTAGCTTTAGTGCCTGACCTACCGCTTTCATTATCGGCTCCTTCGTTGCGTGCTAAATACAAGACCCACCCCTCCATCTTTCCATCCTTCCACCCTGAAATCCTCAGTCCACCACAACCATCTTCAAACACACCGCTGCCGGTACTTCGTTGATCTGGCCGATGTCGATCAGCTTACCGGTTTCATGGTTAAGCCGGAACGTCGTGGCTGTATCGGAACCCGAATTGCCGGCCAGAACAAAGGTTCCGGTCGGATCAATACCGAAGTTACGGGGATTTTCGCCCTGTGTGGGTTCGATACCGAGCAGGGTCAATCTGCCGGTGGATTCGTCGATTGAATACATGGCCAGACTGTCGTGCCCCCGGTTGGATCCGTAGATATATTTACCGGAGTCTGTAATATGAATATCGGCGGTATGACTGGATCCCGTATAATCATCCGGGAGCGTGGTGACCGACTCGATTTCAGTCAGTGTGCCGGCCGAAGCATCATAATGGAAGGCGGTGATCGTATTCCCCATTTCGTTGATGACATAGGCGTACTTTCTGTTGGGATGAAAATCAATATGTCTCGGACCGGAGCCCGGTGGTACGGATGCCTCACCATGGGCCGTCAGGGTTGCTGTCGCAGGATCGAGTGTGTAGATCATCACCTTGTCCATGCCGAGGTCCGGCACGAATACATAGTTGTAATCCAGATCGTGCCGGATCATATGGGCATGTGGCTCTTTCTGTCGGCTTTCGTCAATGCTGGACCCTTCATGCTGGATCTTCGACACGGCCTCGCCCAGTGTCCCATCACGCTGAACCGGATAAGAGGAGATCGTACCGGAGCCATAATTGGCAACCAGAACGCATGCACCGGTTCTATCCACGTCTATGGAGCAGGGCAGGCTGCCGTGCGAAAGCTGGTCGTTCAAATACGTCAACGCCCCCGAGTCCTGATCAATCGCATAGGAAAACACCTTGCCGCCCGGATCACCCGTTTCACTCACAGCATACAGGTGTCTACTATCTGATGAAAGGACTAAAAATGAAGGGTTATCGATCCCACCGATATGGCTGCTGTACGTTAGCGCCCCGGTTTCTCCGTTGAGATCATATACATAAATGCCTTCGCTTTTACCGCCTGTGTAGGTGCCTACAAACACGCGAATCGTGTTGGCCATAATGAGGTTCTCCTTGATGGTTGAGCGTATGAGCAGGTGAGCAAGCGTCTATTTTAAAGGGTGTGACAGGCTGGACAGGCTGGACCCAGATAATATAATGGGTAGGTGCTGACTTGGCAAAGTGAAAGAGGGACACGGTAGGTTTTGATAATCCCTTTCATTCTATCCTTAGAAATCATATACTTTATCTCGAAATGTGTTTTTGAAAACAATACTCGATTGTAGAGCTTCTTGCTTCTTTTCTCGTGCCTGTAATCCCTACAGTTAAATATGTAAGGTTTCTCTATGCCCATGCACTTTGTATTCGTTACGGATAGCCATCATTATCCGGATGCGCCTGAAGATTTCAGCGCCCCTAAGATGTTGACTCAGAGCCGACGCGTGCTGGATGCCATGCCAGTAGCCATCAATGCATTGAATCCCGACTTTATTGTCCACGGAGGAGATCTGCTCTGCGGTGGTAGTTCATTCAAGATGCCCTGGGAGACGTATATTCGGGCCGTGGGGGAGGTGGCCTCCGCATGCAGTTTATTCCAGGCGCCGACCTACTATGTGCCGGGTAACCACGACAGCGACGCACAGCAGGGTTCATTCGACCTGTTCGCGCAACACATACAGATTCCACATATGCTGGATGTGGTAGACGTAGGACCTCGATGGCGGCTTGCCGTTGCAAATGTGTACCATGATTGCAGCCCCATATCCGAGGCTGCCGGTGTCTGGACCGACGCATTGGACCAGGCGTTACGAAACGCAGCACGCACGGCGGAAGCGGATGACTGTGGGCTCATCCTGGCGCTGCATCCGTGGGT
>Ga0066376_10002502_pt1 | contig 17064 bp, 16 predicted proteins | sample Knorr_S15_td_Bot_FD_77009 | JGI IMG/M metagenome (GOLD analysis project Ga0066376, IMG submission 77009) | Marine microbial communities from Southern Atlantic Ocean transect - Knorr_S15_td_Bottom_ad_5009_LV_A | ecosystem: Environmental > Aquatic > Marine > Oceanic | place: Southern Atlantic... | reverse complement strand
CTTATACGCGGTGAACTATGCCCAACAAGGAACCATTGGTCGCGTTGATAACATGGGCAAGACATCGTTATTTGTGCGCTTACCCGATGACAGCGTTGGCAATGGCCTACAGTTTGACTCACAAGGTAATTTGTTTATTGCCGATTATGTTAACCACAATATTTTAAAAGTACCTGCTGGCAGCAATAAAGCAGAAGTGTTCGCCCATAATAGTAAAATGAATCAGCCCAATGACATTGCTATCACCAAAAGTGGGGCGCTGTTTGCAAGTGATCCTAACTGGGCGAACGAAACGGGTCAGCTATGGCGTATCAATGCAGATGGCAGCACCCATTTACTCGAAAAAAACATGGGGACTACCAATGGAGTGGCGGTTAATAACGACAACACCAAGCTCTATGTGAACGAGAGTGTGCAGCGAGTTGTTTGGCAATATGACTTAGATGAGAACTTAAACATTAGTAATAAGAAAGCTTTTATTAAGTTTACAGATCATGGCTTAGATGGCATGCGCGTTAATAATCAAGGGCATGTGTTTATTACACGTTACGGCGCAGGGAAAGTGCTTGAAGTATCGCCTAACGGCAAGCTCTTAAATAGCTATCAATTAAAAGGCCAGCATCCAACGAATTTGGCTTTCAACGAAACGCAAAACAAAGTGTATGTCACCATGCAAAAGCGCGGTGCAATAGAAGTCATTGAGCTTTAGCCTTGTTTTGCTCGCGCAATCGCGGCAGTGATTGCCGCTTTTGCCTGCGGACTATTTTGCCAACAACTTGAATGCAACATCGACGCGACTCGCTCAGCAATGGTGTTGGCATCAAACCCGGCTAACTCCTCAAACGATTCAATACCAATTTCTTCAAACCGTTTTATCACCGTTGGTCCGACACCTTTGAGTGCTAAAAGCGCGCTGCGCTCTTGCTCGTTAAATGGCATAAGTTCGTTCCTTGTTAATCAAAAAATTCAATGATTTGCCATAACTCGCCTGCAGGACCCCAAAGATTTAACTCTTTTCCCCAAGGTTGCTGAGTTATGTCGCTGTGCTTCACGTTAAAGTCATTTAGTCTATGTAGTTGTGAATACACTTCATCAATATCTAACACACTCAACTGCAACATCAGGTTGTTTGCTAATTGAGGTTGATAGAAATCTTTTAAGAAAAATCCGCATTCCCCACTTTCACATAGACAAAGTGTGTCTGAAATTGTGGTTAACTCAAAGCCAAATGCTCTGTAGAAAGATTGAGATTGTTGGTAGTTTTTACTTGGTACAAAAGCACGGATGTCATCAACTTGCATAATTTTCCTTCCCTATTGAAGGTACTTTGCCATATTAATTTTGCGTAGCAAATCTAATTTTTGGGTAATAAAAAAGCGCACCGGGCAGGGTGCGCTTGAGGGGATCAATCCTGTGTAGCTAAAACAGTAGGATTAATTAGAAGCTTGGGGCATATCTCAGTGAAACACCGACTGAGCGGCCAATCACACTATAATCACTTACTGTGTTAAAGTGGTTTGCGCCTACTTCAGGTGTTGGTGGTTCACGGTCTAATAAGTTATCGACACCAAAGTTAACAGCAAGTTCCTCATTAACTTGCCATGCAGCGGCAAAATCTAAGTAATTTTGTGCTGAGATTGTTTCTGAACGGTCGACAGCATACTCTACTTCACCGATTCTGCGCCAGCCAAGTTGGAAGTTCATGTTATCTAACTGCCAATCAATGCTTGCGCGGTGTTTGTAATCAGCTTGCAGGATACTCGCAAAGTCACCCGAACAGGCGCTGCCATAAGTTCCCTTACAGTCAATTTCAGCCACCGTACTGTTGTTTTGGCGCGTTTGTTTAGTAACAAAGTTACCTTGGTACGAGAATCTAAAACGACCACCCATTTGCTCAGGTGCATCAATTACATAATTTGCTGCAACGTCGATACCTTCTTGCTCAATCGCGGCTAAGTTAAAGTCATTAACGATGGCTGTACTAATAAAGCCAGTGTTTGGATCGCGAAGTACCGCACCACACAATGGGTTATTCGGATTCGGGTCATCAACATAACAGCTTTGCAGTGCAGCACCTGGTTGAATTTGGCTTACCGCATCTGTTACACGAATACTGTAGTAATCGAGTGATAAATCAAAGCCTTCTAAATAGCTAGGTGTATAAACAATGCCTAATGTATCTGATTCAGCTTGCTCAGGTTTAATATTCGGGTTACCACCATAGGTGTACTCTGCGGTACTTGAATCAAACTCGGTGCCAACAGGTGGCGCACCAAACGCAGCACATTGAGTCGCATCACCGGTGCCCAGTAAACATGGATCGCCGTTATAACGCCCTGCTAGTCGTGGCACAAACTGGTCGCTATTTTGGTCAAATAACGATAACGATAGCGCTGTGATTGGGCTGGCAAACTCACCTAAGTTAGGTGCTCTAAACGCGGTTAAGCGGTTGGCGCGAATACGAATGTCGCTGTTTATTGCCCAGTTGATACCTAGTTTGTAAGTGTCTTCTGCTTCGGTATTTGAGTAATCAGAAATACGGTAGGCACCTTCAAAGCTAAGCTCTTCAGCAAAAGGTTTATCAACTAAGATAGGCACTAAAATTTCAGCGTAGAACTCTTCAGAGCTAAAGCTTGCGTCCATATCAAATGCGCTGATAGACGCAAAGCTGGTGCCGTTTCTAAATGCATCGCCCGGTGTTTGTTTACCGGTTTCTTTACGGTATTCATAACCGATTGCAAAATCGATAGCACCGGCTGGTAATTCAAATAAGAACCCAGAATCACCCGATAGCGTTGCTGAGATCACACTTTGAGTACGGTCGCGAGTGGTATAAAGCAGCGGATCGCTAAAGTCGCTGAAATCATGGTTTGGATCAAAAATATCCACTGAATTTGCAAGGGCAGCAAAGCGACTATTACCGCTGTTATCATTGCGGTATGCGTTGTTGTAAATGGTGGCCACTTCATCCGTTTTGCCGTACTGGCCATATACGTCATAACGTAAGTAGTCAGTAATATCACCTTTTAAACCCAGTTGAAATTGCATTGAATCACGCACCGCTTCGGTGTGTTGCACACCTAAACCCAGGTTACGTTCAACATTAACAAGGGCATTGCCTTCGCTATCAAACGTGAGTTGGTCACGTAGTTCATCAGGAATATAGGCGTTGTCTTGCGTGAGGGTCACTTGTTCGTTAACAAAAATCGGTGTTTGGCCACTGGCACCCGCACCATTTACGGTCACTTTAGAATACATTGCGCGGCCATAGGCAATGGCACTGTCGCTCACATCAACGTCAAATAATAAGCCCGCAGAAAAACGGTCCATCGGTTGAGTTAAATAACGGTCAGCTGTGAAATCAGTTGTTTGACGCTCACTTGTTACAGCACCTGAATCAGCAATACCGATGCTGTTGCCAGAGGCAACGTCAGTATAATAACCACCGCTGTTGATCATTGCCGTTGAGTTTTCAAGCGCATAGTCACGCTCGCCAGCTAACAGCTCTTTTCGTTCGGTGTAACCAATATAGCCTGTTACATGGCCGCGACCATCTGCGATGTCACCACCAAAAATTGCTTCAAAGTTAAGCTTTTCGTTACCACCGTCGGCACTTTCGTAACTGGTTGAGAATTCAGCGCCAGTAAAATCATCGTCTAAAACAAAGTTAACAACACCGGCTACCGCATCGGCGCCGTAAACTGCTGCAGCACCACCTGTTAATACATCAACACGTTTAATTAACCCGGCTGGAATAGTATTTACGTCAACCGAGTTACGAAAACTAAATGGTACCGCGCGAGTACCGTCAATAAGTACCAAAGTACGGTTTTGGCCTAGGCCGCGTAAATCTATGGTTGATGAGCCAAATGAGTCACCGACAGTGGCACCTGTGCTGTTTGCACCCGCCGCAGCTTGTGGCAGTTTTGCGGTAATATCTTCAACGTTCACTGCACGGTCTAGGTGAATTTGTGCTTCATCAACGCTCACCACTGGACTACTTGAGACCAGCTCGGTACGTTGAATACGTGAACCCGTTACGGTGATCACTTCAGGTTTTTTTACTTCAGTAGTTTCTTCTGCGTGGGCATAACTAATTACTGAACTTACAGCGAGAGCTAGAGGTGATAGCAGCAATAGCGAGCGGTGCCCTGTTGATGTATTTGCTTTCATGATGATTCCCTTGCGTTTTATCATTTAAATCAACGCAGGTTGGTGTCTGACCTAGACCATTTAGTTAATTTAATGAGTCATACTTTTTGTTATGATGCTTGTGTGTTCTCCTTTTGGGGAGCTCACCGGTACAGTTTTAAAGCAATTTAAAAGTCTTTGCAATAATTATTCTTTAAATCTATTATTTTAAAATATAAACTATTCCAATTCGTCAACCCGCTTATTTACATCTAATAAGCTGATTTTAAGTGATTTATTTATGCATCAACATATTGAAAAACTGTATTTAAGCGCAAAAAAAGAAAGAAAATTAATAATTGGTCTAATGAGTGGCACCTCATTAGATGGTCTTGATATCGCGCTATGCGAAGTATCAGGGCAGGGCATGGATACTCATGTAGAAGTATTAAAGTTTACGACGGTAGACTACGACGATGATTATAAAATGCGTGTGAAACGAGTGTTCGCCAAACGCGAATGTGATCTTGAAGAAGTCACTTTACTCAATCCTTGGATTGGTCAATTACATGGTGAAATGGTTGCCAAAACGTTAGCCAGCTGGGGAGTAGCAAAAGAACTTGTTGATGTGATTGCCAGCCACGGACAAACTATTTATCACTGCCCTAAAAACCAACACAAGCGTGCAGAATATGGCAATGCAACACTACAAATTGGTGACAGCGATCATTTAGCGGTGACTGCAGGTATTACGACCATCGCTGATTTTAGACAAAAGCACATTGCAGCGGGTGGCGAAGGTGCACCGCTTGCGGTATATGGTGACTACTTGTATTTCACAAGTACCAGCGAAAACCGTATATTGCTAAATATGGGCGGCATTGCAAACTTAACCTACTTACCTAAATCTGCAGATGCACGAGCGGTTTTTAGCTCTGATATAGGCCCAGGTAATACCATTATGGATGCCTATATACAGCGTTATTTTGCTCCACTTCATTATGATAAAGATGCCACTATTGCAGCAAAAGGCACGGTAAGTGAAGATTTACTCGCAGCGCTATGTGATGATGCGTTTTTTGCTTTAGGTTTTCCAAAAACCACCGGGCCAGAAGTGTTTAATCTAGACTATTTAGCCGCAGCACAAGCACGCTCGAATACGCAGAACTTATCGCACTTTGATGTGATGGCAACTTTAGTGCAGTTTTCAGGGGTAATGATTGCTAAAGCAATTAACCAATGCAGCGAAGGCTTGACCGATGTGGCTGTATACGCCAGTGGTGGTGGAGTTCATAACCCATTATTAATGGACATTATTTTGGCTAATTGCCCAGCGCTTTCTGTGATAAATAACACCGATTCGTTGGGTATAAATCCAGATGCAAAAGAAGCCGTGTTATTTGCTATTTTAGCGAACGAATGTTTGTCGGGCGGGCAACAACGCTTTGGTAATACCGAGCAAGGGATCCCCGATATTACCATGGGTAAAATTAGCTTTGCTGACTAAAAAAAAGCTAAAAAGCTTGCGCCAATATTACTGATGTAATGGCGTAAGCCATGGTTTTTAGCTTGCTCAGAAGTTAATAGCTCTGGTGATGTGCTTGCTGCAATGCTGACATCAAATTGGGCGCTGTCTTTAAGAGTTGCATGCATGCCGTGTAGCATTAATTGCAAAACAAATTCACCACTGTGAGTAACATCCTCTAACGTAAGCATAATAACGTGCTGATCTAGATCGTGCTGCGTTAAAGTGTGCGCAGTAAAATAGGCCGATTCACGAGCATCAGGGCGGGTTGCACTGATAGAGATCACGTCACCTTCATGGGCATCATCTGGCAGCACACAACAAAATACAACACGCTTTTGCTCATTAGCCGCAAAATGCAATTGTTCATATTCCATAGTATGCGCAAGCGCAGCACATAAAGGGTCTTCACTAGAGGGGAGTGCAAACGAAAGTTGCACCAAGGCACTGTCCATTACTTCTTCATTACGTTAGGTGATTAAATTAGCGTCAATTATTGATCAGTTAGATGACAGAATTATGACTATTGTCATATTGCGGATTATTTATTTCAGAAACAGAGAAAAGTTTGTTCTTTCTGTTCCAAAACTGGAATGGTTTCTGACAAGATTGGAATAGAAAGTCTTGTCTGGTAAGGGTTTTAGGGTAGAGGAAAATATCGATATTTGGGGTTTTCTGATAAGGCGTGATACCTGTATATTTACCTCAAAGCTACAGATGAATCATAATTAAAATATCAAGTACTGGAGGTAATACAAAGCTCAGTTTGGATTAATCAAAAACCTGCCTTTTTTGTGCTGTCTCTTAACTCAAAAATGCCCCATTGCGTGTTTCAGGACAAACCTTACGCTGTAGCTAATAACTCAGTATGCTATAACTTACCTAATCTCATTTTGAATGGAAATACGAGTTGTGAGCAAAAAACGGTTATCTGAAAAAGAGCTGGTCGAGGGGATGACACCCCATACTGCGCATAGTGATGAACTAGCTGAGGTAACATTGGATGAGTTGGGCCTTGAAATTTCTGAAAGTGATTATAAGGCCGCGTTAAAGCGAATTGAATCACTGTTTGATGCAGCCGAACCCGGAACTCCTGAAGGTGACGAGCTTGAAAGGCTCGCTGTATTGGTTGAAGAATATGAGGAAAAACACTTCCTCATTTAATAACTGCAACGCATTTTTGCCCCAAAATAATTCAGAGCAGATGTTCTAGAGTCGAATTTGAGCGTACTACGGAATTTGCCCAAAGCATAACGAGTTAGCTGCTTAAAATCAATTAGTTAACCTGCTTAATTGCTTAGGCTAGCGGCCTCTGTACGTGTAAAAATATAATTGCTTATTAAGGCAAATTTAGGTGTAATGAATATATAAAAAGCGCTGAGCAATGCAGGGAAAGCTAACATAACACTTGCTAAGCTGATTCTAGGCAAGTGAGAGCCACCAAAAAGCCTATTTTATATAAGTAAGCCATAGCATAAACAACACCAACTCTGACACACCGAGCAGGTAGCGGCTCAGTCCAACAAGCGATTATGCAACACAGACTGCGTGTCGCATAAATACTAAAATGTTATGTAGCTCAATATATTCCGATGCATGATAAATAGTGTTGACATTGTGTAAGCTATTGTTTTAGAAGGACTATATAAAAATGAAAATCGAGGCTAATGATAAAGAAGTCCAAGACATCTTTTCTTCCGGTTACTTTCAAATTCCAAGGTTTCAGCGCCCATATTCGTGGGGTAAAGATGAGGTCGAAAACTTTTGGTCAGATATAATTGGTGATAAAACAGATAGTTACTTTATTGGTTCGATGGTTGTATATCAGACTCGAAAGCCATATTTTGGTATCGTTGATGGACAACAACGTTTGACGACTATCACGATTGTCCTATCCGTGATTCGAGATGCCTTTCTTAGACTTGGTGAAGAAAATCTAGCAAAAGGTATTCATCGTTTTATTGAGACACCAAATAACGATTACGTTAATGAATTTGTTCTTAATGCGGAGACTTCATTTCCATATCTTCAAAACCATATCCAATCGTTTAATGACACTAATTCTAGCATCAAAATTAATTGTGAAGTTGGTGCCGAAGAATCTAATTTAAAAGCAGCCTATGAGCTGCTTGCAGATAAATTAGAGCAATACATACCTTTTTCAGAAGCAGAAAGTCCACAGATGGAAATTTTTGCGCATGAAGACCCTGTATTAAAACTGAAAGAACTAAGAGATAAATTTTTATCGCTAAAACTCGTATTCATTCAACTAGATAATGAAGATGATGCTTATTTGATCTTTGAGACACTAAATGCTCGTGGTCGTGACCTAAAGACTTCAGATCTTGTTAAAAACCTAATTCTAAAAACGATAAAAAACTCGCATTATTCACTTGATAGCCCGAAAGAGGCATGGAATCATCTTGTAAAGCGTTTTGATGATATCTCCGATTCCAGTGTAATCGACACTTTTCTGCTACATTTCTGGATTTCAAAGCATGCTTATACGACTGACAAGAAGTTATTTACCTTAATAAAAGAATATATCACGACAGACTCAAATAACGCCAAAGTATTGTTACACAACCTTGGTGAGTATGCAGTTTGTTATGGCAGAATGTTAAGCCCAGAAAGTTCAGAGTGGACCAAAGAGTTATTCGAAGTGAAATCATCTTTAATAGCTCTTAACAGTTTTAAAGTAAAACAACAATCGTCATTTGTATTAGCTCTTCTCGTTGCTTACTACTCTAAAAAGATAACACTCAAGCAACTCAGATCTACACTTAAACGAATTGAGCATTTCCACTTTGCGTTTAATGCTGTTACACAGCAAAGATCTTCAGGCAGCATTGCGACAATGTATTCTCAGCACTCAATTAGATTAACGGAAGCTCAGGATCATGATGGAATACAACGAGTATTGACAAGTTTAGAGCGTAAGTTAAATGAAAAACTACCATCATATGGTGAGTTTGAGGTTAAGTTCTTAGACTTGAACTATCTATCCAATAAAACAAAGTCTAAAAATGTCATAAAATATTCTCTGTGTAAGCTTTTAGGTACTCAATCCAATGGACTTGATATCAATCATACTAACTTGACTATTGAACACATTATTCCAGAAGTGATGATCAAATCTGGTGCAGATCCTTTTACAGTGGGTAATGTGGGCAATTTGCTACTTACTGATGTGAGTACAAATGGTCATAAGTTAAAGGATAATTTGCCAGCAGAGAAGATTTCTATACTTAGTAAAACTGGATATCCATTAAAGACGAATTTCATTCATGGGCAGGACTGGGACGAGAAAAAAGTTTTGGAGCGTGCAAAGGCAATTTCTCAACATGTCTACAATGAAGTATAGAGTTTCCGCTACATAACAAAGCATTTAAGAGTGATTCCCAACGCTTGGCATTTGTATTCCATCGTTGGGTTTCGTGTTTAAGGTGGTATGGTTGGGTTACGTGGTAGCGTTGCTCACACCTTAATGCGGCGTTACCGAATAAATACTTTAGCTCGTTTTTGTCCATAGGCGGGTTATAAATATATCCAGCTTTGCACATTAACCGTTTTGTATGGGTTTAATCTGCTATTAAATTATGGATAAATAGAACGAGTGATTGATATTTTTGTGGTTGGACGTTCTCTTACTATAGAAAACGCCGCTGTGTGAATAATTGTTAAGTTTAGATTAATCTTGGCCTTTCTCTAAGTGTTCCCTAGCAAATTTTGCTTCGTAAACTTGACTGTGCAACTCCTCAAATAAATCTTCAGGGTGCTCAGAGCCTATTTCGCTATCGATCTCATCTTTCAAGACTGTTGCAATTACCTCTCTAATCTCAAATTCGTTACTGTCATAATTGAGGATTGACTTATCATCATAGATTATGTGATCAATTTCATAGTTATCGGTTGGTAACTCATACATTTCGGAACTTAAGGGGTGATTGAACTCTGATCGCATAGTCATGTTTTCTTCACTATCAATCGAAATGTATAGATCTTCAACACAGTCAGATTTTTGCATTTCATCAACTATTTCTTTCTTAAGTTTTTCCCAACTTGCCTTTGAAATACAATCGCCGATCAAAAGAAAATCAGGTTTAGGAAAAAACTCAGGCTGATGAACTTCTATTGGTCCAAAAACCGATTTATTTTCAAAATCAATTTTTAGGGCTAAAATAAACCCTCGCCTTGAAATGTAAGGCAGAGGTGACACGGAAGAAACAGCATCTCTGAATTCTGTATGTAACTTATGACCATTTAAACATGATAGTTCAGCCAATCTAGAGTTAAAGCGTTGGTTAGCCTCTATAGAAGTATCTAACAAATATTTAATACAATCTAATTTGGTTTTGAAATGCGCATCAGTGTTAAATGACTGAGAATAAGCTATGGCTTCATAGATATGTTGATTTTTAAAGCCTGAAGGGAGTAAGCGTTTTATTGCTTTAGCTATTTCTTTAACATCGTTTCTATCATTAATAATCATTGATTTACCTTATTTATAGGTATTACATAATAATGCCACCATTTTAAAGTCGTAATACCAATTAGATAAATTTGTATTATTACAATAGACAATTGAAAAGGTTTCTAGACGGTGACGAACTATGGCACCTGAGCCAACATCCATGATACATAGTAAGGCAAGTTATGCAACAACTATTTTTTAGTGTGAAGTAAGTCCAATATGTCCATAGACGGGTTATAAATACAACCCGTCATGAGATAACGCAAATAATCTAAAGCTCTGTTTTGTCCAAATACGAGTCTGTCTGGCTATCTACTTCTCACACATAGCTGCCCGTCAAAGTTGCTGAATGTGTTTAAGTATCCATTCTTCGGCACTTGAAGTTGAGGACTCTATTACGCTATGTGGCTGTATTTTAGTTTATTAACTGTTTGCTTTAACAATTCGCGGCCGCGAATAGAGTTCATATAACGACGGGGAGGCTCGCCATTAAACAGTAAAACCGGAGTATCTAGCCAGCCATTGAAGTTCTCAACATTATCGAAGTACTTAACACAAAACTGACCTAGCTTTGCAATTTCTAGGACATTGTCACTCAGTTGCTTATTTAGCCTTTTTGACTTATGTCGTATCAATTTAATTTCCAATAAGTTATGAGCCTTTAGAGTTTCTAATAATTCAGCAATCTCAATTACAGCTTTATTAGAAGCGCCCTTATCATCTATTTATTCACATAAAGCGTCTGACCACAACAAAGAACTTTGGCTAAGGTCGAAAATTTTGTTAGGGAACTTTAAACAAAATACTATTTTTCAAGTAATTTACATACTAACTATGTATTAATTCTTAACATTTTGTTTTAATCTGTATAGAAATCTATTTGAGCACGGAGGCGAAAAGATAATGAAGTTCTTAATGTCCCTCCTTTTTTACACTCTAAAACTCTATAAAAAGTAGAATTGAGTGTTGTTTACCCCTTAATCTTAAAAATTACAAGGTTAGTAGATAAATGAAAATTTCACTCCAATTATTAACATCTTTTGCCATTATTGCTGTAATTGGTGGCTGTAACACAGTTGCTGATAAAAGTTCTAATACAAATGTTTCAAACCTTCCTAACTGGGTATTAAACCCTCATGTTACTGACGGTATCGCTGCAACTGACTGCGTTAAGTTTTCTGGCAACTTATCTGTTGATAAAAAATTAGCAACAGCTAATAGTAGATTGGCGCTAGCACAACAGATTGAAACACGAGTTGAAGGCCTTGAAAAAACATATAGCGAACGTATTGATTCAAATGATGACACAACTGTGGGCACTACTTTTAGCTCAGTTTCAAAACAGTTAACAAAACAAAAGCTACAAGGATCAAGGTTAATTAAATCAGATATCATAAACATATCTGGTAAAGATCATTTTTGTGTTATGACTGCCTTAGAGCCTAATCAAACAAAATCTTTATTTGATGACATACTCAAACAAAGTAAAAGATTGGTAAATCCTGCAGATGAAAAGTTTTTGTATCAAGAGTTTAAAGCAGATAAAGCTGAAAAAAACTTAGATGAAGAAATAAAAAAACTTACTAATTAATTACATGATTGGTTGGAGAGCTTCACTTTAAAAAGTGAAGCTTCGTTTGTATAGATAAAATTAGTTTTGACATGACAGAAAATAATAATCAAGAAAACCAAAGATCAATGTGGAAAAAAATACAAAGCTCAATTTTAATGATAGCTGCGATCTTGATTTCTATAGGGCAATGGGGGGACACAAAAGATGTTCTTCTAAGTGCATACACAGCCTCTATTAAAAACTTCACACACAAGATTCAATATAAGCAAATAGACAAAGTCAATATTGGAAATGGATTAGCCTATACAAAGTCTTTTTTTGGAGAACCTAATGCAATAAAAAGATCACAAACAAACCCTGATGTTGAGTTCTACTATTACATAAAAGACAAGTTTATTTTTACGATAATTACTTCTGACAAGCGTGTAAATGGTTATTCGGTACTATCACGCATTACAGATTTTTCTCCTGAGGTTCCTTTCTCAGCCCCGCTTGGTAAATCAACTATATTGGATGAGGCATCAGGTGAATTTGAATACAGCTTCGATACTGGTAACTTAATTTACTACCTAGAGTCTCAAAACCTTGGCAAAGATAAAATGTTTCTTTCTTTATCCAAAGGTTTCATTGAATATGCAGCAATACCTAGTTCAATCAACAGCCCAGATAATTACTTAGCTTCAGTAAAAATAGCTCTTAATGAGATTGATTCTCTACTTATCTATTCAGATACCAACAAGGAACTAGCAAAAGAGATTAATTCATTAAGAGGAAAAATAAAGCCTAATTATTATGCAGTTAGTGAACTGAATCATAAAATTGTAGCTGAGTCACTACTTACTCGTTTCGAATACCAAACATTTACAAAAAGCTGAACAAGGGGTTTTTATGTATTCATTCAAACTTAAAACATATTTATCAATCTTCAGCGTCTTAATGCTAAATGTAACTTGTGCTTTTGCGCAAAACTCAAGTGATCCATTTGACGAGTTAGGGAGAGAAATGGCCTCTTTAGAAAAGGAAGGCAGTGCTGAAGAGCTTAAAGAGTTTAATGAATGGAAAGAGCGCTACTTATCAGAATATCAAGATTTTAGGCAGAAGCACTTTAAAAAGCTTGATGACATACGTGATAAGCTTATCAATACTTGGGGAGAAACAGATTCACAACGGGCAAGCCTGTCAACATACTACAGCCCTGACAATCAGGTAAAAACTAGTATAGATTTTGAGAATGATGTAATGAGTATCAGTATTTTACATGATGTAAAAGAGAACGTTACAACGAGTAAAGTTAATGACGCATTAAAAAGTACATTGTCAGCTAATCAGGCATTAAGTAATGATATTGAAAATAGAACATTTGAAGAGTTAACAAAAAAAATTGCAAACACAACCCCTACCCAAAAGCCAATTGAGGTTGTTGTGAAACCAGATAACCTTTTCAATAAGGAAATCGATAAAATAAAAGCTCAAGCTATTGCTTCACGTCACCAAGTTGAAAAAATTCATGATATGTCATTATACAACGCATCGTCAGAACTTGTGCCTAGCGATAATCCTCGCTTAGATAAAAGTTTTAAAGCTGAATTTATGCGAATCGAAAAAGAAAAAGAGCAACGCATTAAAGCACTACAAGATAGTCAGAAAAAAGCCAGTACAGTAAAACAAAGAGAGTTACTAAAGAGTAAAAGAGTAACAACTTATACCGTGCCACTTACCCATAAAAGCTTTATGAAAAAAGCAGCGCCATTTAAGGGGGTAGTCAACCAGCATAGCCAACGTTGGCAATTACCAAATAGTATTCTTTTTTCTGTAATTCATACCGAAAGCCACTTTAATACTAAAGCGCAATCCCCTATCCCTGCTTATGGCTTAATGCAAATTGTTCCTTTAAGTGCAGGGCTTGATGTGAATCGTTTTTTACATAAGAAAAATAATATTATGAGCAAGCAGTATTTATTCAATGTAGAAAATAATATTGAGACTGGGGTAGCGTATATGCACCTCTTAAACTCACGATACTTAGCTAAAATTATTAACAAACAAAGTAGGCTTTATTGCATGATAGCGGCATACAATACTGGAGCCGGGAACGTAGCTAAAACTTTTAATTATGATAACTCAAGAAATATCACAAAAGCTTCAACCATAATAAACTCTATGACTCCTGAGCAGGTATATAACAAACTAATTTCAGACTTACCTTATGAAGAGACAAGGAAATACTTACAAAAAGTTATAGAACGTCAAGCTATTTATAAATCTATGGACCAAATTTAATATTTTATACAAAGAAGTTTACAGTCTTGTTAGCAAATATAATGTTAATTAAAAACTCAACATAAAAATGGAAAAATGATGCTAAACATAAAAAAAACACTCTCAAGTTCAATATTCTTTTTTGGCGTGTTAGCAGCACTTAGTGGATGTGCTTCAAAAATAGAAGTTGACTCGACTATGAACATGCCAAGTAAGTCAGGTCTCGCTCTTGAGCATATTGATATCGTTGGTTTTAAAGGTGACAAGTATAATATCAAAGGAAACGCTCTTTCTGCCAAAGTAAAGTCTAAATTGATGAGTCATGGGTATGTAAATGTTCATGCAAACTCACCCTATATACTTATTGGCGAAATATCACCATCACGTGTAGAGCGTAATTCGTGGAGTGAAAAGCATGAAGGTAAGAAAGAAACTTGGTACAGCTATCATGCATCTGTAAAACAAACGTTAACGTTAACTTACTATGTTGCTTATGGCCAACAAACACTAAACAGCAATTCTAAAACATTTACTTATAGTAAAGAAAAGAGTTCAAACGAAAACAGAAGCAAAGCAAAGGAAAAGCTACGTACTGACTCAGAGATTGCTGACATTTTGATAGAAAAGGCAGCTGATTATGTGGTTAAGCAAATTTCGCCGTACCGTTCAATAGTAAAACTCAACTACCTAAGTGGTGAGGACGAAAATATTGATTTAGGTATTGAATATGTCAAAAAAGACAGGCTAAAACAAGCGTTTAGTATCTTTGACCAAGTCGCTCAAAATAGTAACTCAGTTGAAGATCAGGCGATTGCTCTGCACAATCAAGGGTTGGTAAAATTGATGCAAGGTAATTACACAGAAGCCTACAATCTTATGACAAAAGCGAACCTTATTGATCCTAGAAATTTTGATATTCTAGATTCAATAAAAGAAGTGGAAGATTACAAAGTATTGAACGATGCCCATAAAAAACAAAGAGGCTTAAAATGAGATCTATACTGTTATTAATGATCGCTTCTTTAACAGGTTGCGCTAGTAGCGAGAAAAATCCATACGATTTAGTTATTCCAAAAGCTAATAGTGAAGTTATTGAATATCAACCAAATGAACAGTCACGAGGAAGCTTTACAATCCATTACAAAAAAGACCGTAATGACAACCCTATTACAAAAACCATTAATAGATCAACTACGGTTATAGGTAATGATAGTGAATCCTTAAAAAGCTTGCGAGAACGAGCTAAGAAAGAAATAGTTCAACTAGCAACAGAAGAGGTCAACGGCGTTGTAATCTCATCATCATCAGAAATCGACACTGTTGCTATCAGTGTAGATTCAAACAGCAACACACTTTACTCAAGACAAGATTTCACTGAAAAAGCAGTTTCTCAAACTGCTGGGATTGCAAGAATTAAAGATTTACAATGTCAAACCCTAGCTACACAAGGAAGTAGTTTATTAGTGAAGTGTAACGCCGACGTCATAGTGCCGCTAATTGAAAGCATTGATATTAAGCAGGATTAATTTGAGTTAATTGCGGTTGAGGCTATATACATACACCTAAAAGATATCACGTATAATCTAAAATTACAGAGCCCTGCTTTCACAGGGCTTATACGATAACAAGAGACCCTTATAAATCATCTATATTAACTTCTATTTCTTCTTGATCTACCCTTTGAGAAACAATGTTTGCTAACTCGTAATCTTCGATTAATTGAGTAAGCATAACAAGCTCCTCTCCTTTAGGAGTGTTAGGTTCAGCAACGTCCCAAAGCTCATCTACACGCTTGAGTGCTTTTTCTAAGTCTTGTTTTGAGTTGATTGATTTAATCGATGTGATAGCCATGTTAAGTTTGTGATTTGGTTGGCGTCGGGTACTTCTTTGTTTTCTCTGCATTGAATTGAAATCAAGTTACCACTCTAAGTGTTTTGTTCTAATTCAAATTGGAGCTTTCATGGAATTGTGTATATTATTTACGTGTTAACCGATTACGTTATTTTAACCTTATATGTGTAAGTTACATTCCTTTGAAGATTTCTATAGTTAGTTGTAAGGGCTGTTTTTGCATAATTACGATAAAATTCTAGTTAGCTCCAATTTAATCCGGCGCCATGCATCAATGAAGGTTGATTACAGTGCCCCGGTGCAAGTGTTTATGTGGCAAGTTTTGCAGGATTCACTTGAAACTTTGGATGTCAGTCGTATTTCTGTTTGGTTGCTGAATTCGGGCCCAGAAAAAAACATTTTAAAGTGTGTTGCAAATACTGATTGGGGAGTTAATGATATCCCTAAAGACCTGCCATATTTAACTAAGAGTGATTACCCGCGCTATTTTGAAGCAATAGAATTCGGCGCTCCAATTATAGCTGATAATGCGCATACTGATCATAGAACAATCGACTTCACTTATACTTATTTAAAAACAGAAAATATCAAGTCGATGCTTGATACAATTATCTTTAGTGAAGGGAGTCCTATCGGGGTTGTTTGTTTTGAACAAAAAGCCAATTTCAGAGAGTGGAATAAGGATGAAGTTTATTTTGCTGAGTTGATTGCTGATTGTTGTACATATCGATTTATGGCCCAAAAACAAGCTAAGCTAGAAGATAAGCTTGTTAACTTAGTGTTTTATGATGACTTAACTGGTGTTTATAATCGTCGGTATTTTTTTGATGCCATTGAAAGAATTATAAGCCTCCATGTACGAAAAAGCTTGCCTTTGGCTATTGGTTTTATTGATTTCGATAATTTTAAATCAATAAATGACACGTACGGTCACCAAGCAGGTGATGAGGTATTAAAGGGGTTTTCAAAGATAGCTCAGACTTTTCTTAGGCGTGAAGATTTAATTTTTCGCTTTGGAGGTGAAGAGTTCGTTATTGTGTTTCAGGGGGTCAATGTCATAGAGGCTAAGAATGCTCTAGTAAGGCTGCAAAGTGGAGTTAAAACTATGTTGATTGGCCATGGTAACAAAGCGTTGAATTTTACATTTAGTGCCGGTGTGGTTGAGTTACATAAAAAATTGTCCATTAAAGATGTGATAAAGCAAGCTGATAAACTGCTATATAAAGCGAAAAAAGAAGGGAAAAACCGTGT
>Ga0066376_10002501_pt1 | contig 17069 bp, 13 predicted proteins | sample Knorr_S15_td_Bot_FD_77009 | JGI IMG/M metagenome (GOLD analysis project Ga0066376, IMG submission 77009) | Marine microbial communities from Southern Atlantic Ocean transect - Knorr_S15_td_Bottom_ad_5009_LV_A | ecosystem: Environmental > Aquatic > Marine > Oceanic | place: Southern Atlantic... | reverse complement strand
TTTCGCCGCCATCCTGACCCGTACATCACCCGCCAAATCTACCTCAACCCTCACCCACCCGAGTTAATGTTACGGAACCTGATCTGACAGGCCCCGACAACCAACGAAACGCAAACATTGCGCGCCGTTACAATCTAGGCACACGATTCACAACACACTTGGAGTAAGCACCAATGGCATGGTGGGGCACACTGGTCGGGGGTACGCTTGGATTCATGCTGGGCGGGCCGCTGGGCGCACTGCTTGGCAGCGTGGTGGGACGCCAATTTGATGCCGGGCGGCAACGCACTGGCGATGGCCCCTTTCTGGGCAATGGCCGTGAAGTCACCCAAGCGGCTTTCTTCACCGCTACGTTCTCGGTCATGGGTTACTTGGCCAAGGCCGATGGCCATGTCTCGACTGCAGAAGTCCGTGTTGCCGAACGGCTTATGGACGACATGCGGCTGAATGCGCGCCAACGACAAACCGCTATCGAGCTCTTTAACCAAGGAAAAAGCGGCGACTTCCCATTAGAGGCGGTCCTCGATCAATTCCGTCGCGAGTGCCAGCGACGCACCACCTTGCTGCGAATGTTTCTTGAAATTCAGGTCCAGGCCGCACTGGCCGACGGGCGCATCGATCCAGCGGAAAACACCGTATTGACACAGGTTGCCCAGGCACTTGGCTTCGACCCCGGAGACGTGCAGCGTTTGATTGACTTCATTTCCGGTGGCACTAATGACGCAGGCCGGGAAACACAGTCCGTCGATTCCGCCTACCAGGTGCTAGGCGTCGACTCGACCGCCAGCGACGGCGACATAAAGAAAACCTATCGCCGATTGATGAATCAACACCACCCCGACAAAATGGTCGCACGCGGCATGCCTGAAGAAATGATAAAGCTGGCCACAGAAAAAACGCAGGGCATCCAGAAAGCCTGGGAGGTGGTCCGCGAGCACCGCGCCAAGCAGGTCATTCGCTAGTTTTGCGAAACGGCATCGCCAGCATTGCGGGCAAATGGCAGCACTCACTGACCTGGCGCATGCCCGCTAGCCCCAGGACCATGCGCTCGTGTGTCTCTCGCGGTACGGCGCGATAAGTGACAAACAAATAATCCCACCACGCCAGATTAAAACCAAAATTGGCGTCGCGCTCGTCTACCACCACGGAATGATGTGTTCGGTGCATGTCCGGGGTCACGATAATCCAACGAAGCAATCGATCAACGGTCTTTGTAATGCGAAGGTTAGCGTGATTGAACAGTGCCATTCCGTTTAGCACCACCTCAAAAACAACCACCGATAAAACCGGTGCACCCAGCAATATAACGGCACCACACTTGATCGCCATGGAGATGATCATCTCAAACGGGTGAAACCGCAGCCCGCTGGTTACATCTAAATCTAAGTCAGCGTGGTGCATACGATGCACTCGCCACAGTAACGGTATGGCGTGCATCGCACGATGCTGCAGGTACACAACAAGATCAAGTAGCACGATCGCGGCAGCCATCGCGAGCCCGCCCCGCCACCCCAGAAAAGAGAAAAGACCCCAACCTTGCTCAGCGGCAACCGCCGCTGCACCGACAGCGGCCATAGGAAAAATTAGGCGCAGAAGTACCGTGTTCAACAAACCCAGTCCGAGATTGTTCTGCCAACGTACGCGTTGAGAGACGCCCAACACCCTGCGCGGCCATTGCCATTCGGCACACGCGATAAGGCAAAAAACCCCTCCGAATACCCCTATTCGAATGAGGGCTTCGTTGGCAAAGATGAATTCAGGCAACGACGGGGCTCAGTAGGTCTTGGCGAAGATAAGTATAGTCAGTTGCCATCGCCCTGACATGAGCTGCCAATAATGCTTCGATGTTCGGCGAGTGGCACGCTATACTTTTTCTTCGCATCAACGACTCTCCCACATCATGAACCTGCATAAACTGCTGACCCAACGTGCCGCCAACGATAACCCGGTTCGGATCGGCCTTATCGGTTGCGGGAAATTCGGCACCATGTTTCTAACTCAGGCGCTGCAGACCAAAGGTCTGCATGTGGTCGGTATTGCCGACCTCAACACTGAGCGCGCACAACATAATCTCTCTACCGCTGGCTGGGACCGCTCCCGCTTCGACGCGAAGTCTCTGGATGCAGCATTCCAGTCAGGCACGACGTGCGTCGGCGACGACGCCGCGGCACTCATTGCCTATGAGCGATTGGACGTCATTATCGAGGCCACCGGCATTCCCCGTGCTGGGATCGAACACTGCCGTCGTGCCATCCATGCCGGCCATCACGTGGTCATGGTAAGCGTCGAAGCCGACGTGGTTGCCGGACCCCTGCTGGCCCGTGAAGCCGCCGCAGCTGGCGTGGTCTATAGCCTGGCCTGGGGTGACCAGCCAGCACTTGTGTGTGAGCACGTTGACTGGGCCAGAGCGTGTGGGTTTGAGGTGGTGTGCGCGGGCAAGGGAACCCGCTATCACCCTGATTACCATCGGTTAACGCCCGATACCGTATGGGATGTCCTGCGCCAATATCTTGACATTCAGGATCCACAAAGTATCAACCTCAAGATGTTTAACTCTTTTCTTGATGGCAGCAAATCCGGTATCGAGATGACCGCCGTGTGCAATGCGACTGGCCTGACGCCGCAACCAAATGGACTGGGCTTTCCGCCCAGTTCACGCTTTGATCTCGCCAACACGTGTAAACCCACTACGGACGGCGGTCAGCTCGAGCGACGCGGCACCACTGAAGTTGTCTCGTCACTCAACCGTGATGGCTCAGACGTGCCACACCATCTTGCCATGGGCACTTACGTTGTTATTGCCAGCGAAACTGATTACGCCCAACGCTGCATGGGGGAATATCACATGCTGCCCGACTCATCGGGTCGTTATGGCACGCTTTACCGTCCCATCCACATGATTGGCATGGAACTGGGCATCTCGGTTGCCTCTGTGGCGTTGCGCGGTGAAGCCACTGGCGCACCGATCGGCTTTCACGCTGACGTCGTTGCCATCGCCAAGCGACCCTTGAAATCCGGCGAAATACTAGATGGCGAAGGCGGCGCCTGCGTGTGGGGCAGACAGCTGCCGGCTGCGTCGTCCCTTGCTCTTGGGGCGCTGCCGCTTGGCCTTGCTGGTGAAGTGCGCGTGATCCGCGATATCGAGACCGGCAGTGTGCTGACCTGGGATGATGTCATGCTGGATGAGAACGATGCTGCCGTCCAGGCTCGGCGCGAGATGGAACACGCGTTCGCTGTGCCAACGCACTAACAGGCCGTATGCACGAAACCCGGAAGTAGGCACTTGCCCATCACAACGGCTTCCCTGAACAGTACACAAGCGCAGCTATTTGGAAGCACATTCGAGGCTGTCCGGGTCGAATGCGGCGCCGGACCGCTTTACGTTGTCCAAGGTGGCGCCGGGCCACCTTTGTTGTTATTGCATGGGTATCCACAAACTGGCGTCATGTGGCACCGCGTCGCGAGCGCGCTCGCAACCCGCTACCGCCTGATCATCCCGGATCTGCGAGGTTACGGGGACAGTCCCAAACCGGATAGCGAACCAGACCATGCGAGTTACGCCAAGCGTGTGATGGCACTTGACGTCGCTCAAATGATGCGCATCCTGGGACATGAGCGTTTTTACGTTGCCGGGCATGACCGCGGCGGGCGGGTCACTCACCGCCTTGCCCTCGACCACCCGGACCGGCTGGTTGCCGCCTGTGTGATGGATATCGTGCCGACACTGCATGCATTCGAGACGACCGATCAAGCCTTGGCCAGCGCGTACTATCATTGGTTCTTTCTTATCCAACCTGGGGGATTACCCGAACAGTTGATCGGACAGGATCCCAAGTTCTACCTCGACCATAAATTTGCAGGCGGCTGTGCGCCCGGGTCATCGCTGGCACCTGCGGCGCTGGCGGAGTATCTACGTTGTTTCCGCAACCCGGACACCATCCGCGGGTCGTGCGAGGACTACCGTGCCGCGGCTTCAATCGACCTAGAGCATGATCGCGCTGACCGAACACGCAAGATAGAAACCCCGTTACTCGTCCTGTGGGGCGAACAAGCTTTCGTGCATCGTCACTACGACGTGCTCGGCGTGTGGGCAGATTACGCAACCGCCATACAAGGCCGCTCCGTGCCCTCTGGACATTATCTGCCCGAAGAAGCGCCTGAAGCGGTGATTGATGCGTTGACCCACTTTTTTTCGGGCTTTGTGTTGTGAGCAAAGCAGCTTTCCTGCCGCCTGCTAGAACACTGGTGATCGGAGCGACACTCAGTCTTCTTGGCACTGTACCGACCGCGCAGGGAGACAACGGCGAAAACGTCGCTGTGCTTGTAGAGGAGTCCGCTACCCTGATCTGTGATGACGAAGATGGCGACGGCGTGCTCGACCTGCTCGACAACTGCTGGGGTGTTTACAACCCGGATCAGTCCGACCGGAATGGAGATGGTACTGGCGATGCCTGTATTCAATAACAAAGCGCCGTGCGAACAAACATTCAATCGATGAAGACTGCTGGAGGAGAACCCCCATGACAACACACAAGGTGGCACTGCTTGCCGGCGACGGCATCGGCCCAGAAATAATGGACGAGGCGATCAAGGTGCTGCATCTCGTCGAAGAACGCAACGCAATCGAATTCGAACTGACACCCGCATTGTTCGGTGCGGCGGCCTATTTCGAAACCGGCAAATCCTTCCCCGAAGAAACCATCGCTGTCTGCGATGCCGCCGACGCCATCCTTAAAGGAACGATCGGCCTCAGTCACGAAGAGTCAAAGAAAATTCCACCGGATGAGGGGCCCGAGCGCGGCGCCCTGTTACCGATGCGCAAACGCTATGACACCTACGCCAACTTTCGCCCCGTTTACCTGCCCCACAGCCTGGCACACTTCTCACCGCTGCGTCCTGAAATCATTGGCCAAGGCATTGATCTCATGATCATTCGAGAACTTGTAGGTGGTCTTTACTTTGGCACCAAGACCGAGGGCGTAGACGATGCCGGGCGGCGTTACGTGCACGAAATGCTCGAATACAACGACGAACAAATTCAGCGCGTCCTCAAAGTTGCTTTTGACCTGGCGCGCAAACGCAAAAAGGTGCTGCATAACATCCACAAGGACAACGTCCTGAAATCCAGTCTGCTATGGAACACCGTCCTCGACGAGGTGCGGGTCGACTACCCAGAGGTCAACGTCAAACACCTTCTGGTGGACGCAGCGGCTACCAACCTTTGCCTCGATCCAACCCAATTCGACGTGATGGTGATGGAAAACATGTTTGGCGATATTCTCAGCGATCAATGCGGCGGCATCTTGGGCTCGCTTGGTCTAATGCCTTCCGCCTGCGTTGGGCCAACAAAATCCTACTATGAACCGTCGCACGGCTCAGCACCAGATATCGCTGGACAAGGTATCGCCAACCCCTACGCGATGATCGGCTCGGTCGCCATGATGCTCGAAATGAGTTTTGGTATGGATGGTGAAGCCCGCAACCTATGGCAGGCGATGCAAAGCGTCTTTGCAGATGGCTACTCAACGCCTGACCTTGCCCGCCGCGGTGACGCCGAGCACATCATCACCACCGCTGACTTTGGCGACAAAGTCCTCAGCAAACTCGCAACACTCCCCACGCCCTGACCGAATGAAGGCCCGGTCAACTTGATCAGTCTGCCGAGTGGTTGCAGTCCATGACATTCAACGCATGAACCTCGCTCAATTACTGCAAAGGAGCGCTCACGCTTTCGCCAACCAGCCAGCGGTGGTCGAAAACACGCACGTGTGTGTCACCTTTAAAGAATTGCACCAACGCAGCGCGCGCATCGCCGGATACCTGCGGACAACGCTGGGTCTTAACACTGGAGATCGAGTGGGCTTGGTGATGCACAATGGCCCAAGCTATACAGAACTCCTGTTTGGCTGTTGGCACGCTGGCCTAACAGCACTGCCCATCAATGCAAAACTGCATTCGCGTGAGTTTTCATACATTCTCGAACACAGCGGCTGCAGAGCCTGCTTCGTCAGCAAGACACTTGAAAGCGCAGTCGCTACAGCCGCGGCTACCTGCGAAAACATAGTCGAGATCATCACTTGCCCTAGCAAAGCCTACGATCGCGTCCTAAACACCAACCCCGACACGCTTGCTGACACGGAACCGAATTCAAGTGCCTGGCTGTTCTACACCAGCGGCACCACCGGTCGACCCAAAGGTGCCTTGCTGAGCCATCACAATCTAATGACGATGGCATTTTGTTACTTCGCAGACGTTGATCGCATTGACCCCGGTGATGCACTGGTACATGCCGCCCCCATGTCGCACGGCAGCGGAATCTATCTGATCCCACATGTGATGGCCGGCGCTATGCAGGTAATCCCGGAAAGTCACGGATTCAACGCTGACGAAGCGCTTCGACTACTCGCGCGCTATCCTGGTTCAGCCATGTTTGCCGCACCAACGATGGTGCGCCGGCTGACCGATGCCAGTGCCGCCGACGAACTCGACACTCGCTGTCTTAAAACCATCGTCTATGGTGGTGGTCCGATGTACCTTGCGGATCTGGATGATGCGCACCGAGTGCTAGGCTACAAACTGGTTCAGGTTTACGGCCAGGGGGAGAGCCCAATGACCATCACCGCATTGAGCAAGTGGCACCACCGCAATACCGACCACCCCGCGTATCGGCAGCGCTTGGCCTCGGTAGGAATCGCACAAAGCGCAATGACCGTGCGTGTTGCTACGGCAGATGGTGATTACCTACCAGCCGGCGAGGTGGGCGAAGTGCTGACCTGTGGCGATGCCGTGATGCAGGGTTATTGGCGCGATCCCGATACCACGCAAGGTACGTTAGCCGGCGGCTGGCTGCATACTGGTGATCTGGGCTCCCTCGACAACGATGGGTTTCTCACTCTGAGCGACCGCGCAAAGGACATGATTATCAGCGGCGGCAGCAACATCTATCCACGCGAGGTGGAAGAAGTGCTGCTCAACCATCCGGGCATCGCCGAAGTCTCGGTCGTCGGCGCACATGATCCTGAGTGGGGCGAACGCGTAACGGCATTCGTTGTCGGCACGGGCAACCCACCATCCATAGAAGAGTTGGATGCGCTGTGCCTGAATCACATCGCACGCTTCAAACGTCCACGCGAATATCGCTTCGTAGATGCACTACCCAAGAATAATTATGGCAAAGTACTTAAAACCGTTCTACGCGAACAACTTGAGCAAGCGCCCACCACCGGTGTGTGAGTGCATAACCCATGCATTTTGAGAAACGACTCTGGGCCTATACCAAGGGCGCTCGGCAGCGCATTGTTGGAGCTGTCTTAGTCGGACTGCTATCCACCACCGCGGGCGTCGCTCGCCTGGCTCTGCTTGGCTGGCTGATCGGTAAAATTTTCTCTGGGGCATCGTTCACCGAACTCGCCTGGCCAATAACGGGCGTCGCCGGTGTCATGCTGCTGCGCGGCCTGTTCGAATATGTGCGCGAAATCATGGCGCACCGCACGGCGGCAGTGGTGCAGAAAACGCTGCGCCGCCATCTCTACAACCAGATTGCCGCACTCGGGCCAGGCTACGCCACCCATCAACGTTCCGGTGAGCTGGTGCTGTCCCTGGTCGATGGTGTCGAACAGCTGGAAACCTATTTCGGCAAGTACCTGCCCCAATTGATGGTCTCTGCGCTGACACCGATCATCATCTTCAGTTTTGTCGTCTTCATTGACCGACCCGTTGCCACGGCACTACTGGTTGCTGCACTGATCGCGTTACTGGCACCAGCAATGTGGCACAAGTTCGACACGGCCAAGTCGCAAGCCCGTCAGAAAGCCTACGCGGCTTTCGCCTCAGAGTTCCTCGATGCCATTCAGGGTCTGGCAACGCTTAAAGCCTTTGGGCAGAGCGGCGCGCGCGCGAAGCTGCTCACCCACCGGGCCCATGAACTCTTTCGCAGCACAATGTGGGTATTGGCCACCAACTCTCTGGCCCGCGGCATCACCGATTGCTCTATCGCAATTGGCGCAGCGACTGCCCTCGGCATCGGCGCCTACCGCGTCAACGTCGGTGCGATGGAACTGACCAGCCTGCTCATTGTTCTCATGCTCGGGGTAGAAATTTTTCGGCCCATGCGCGACCTGCGAACGGTACTCCATCAGGGGATGGTCGGCATGTCGGCAGCCCACGGCCTCTATCAGATTCTCGATGCCACACCGCCAGTCGTCGAGCACACACCCGTGATGCGTGATGAGCCGCTGGCACCCAGTATCACCTTCGACGGTGTCAGTTTTCGATACCCGGGACAACGCCGCAGCGTCCATGACGGCCTGTCACTAGCAGTGGCTGTCGGTGAGCGGGTCGGCATCGTCGGACCCAGCGGCTGTGGTAAATCGTCGATCGTACGACTGTTGCTCCGTTTTTACGATGCGGAGCGTGGCTCAATTAAGATCGGCGGACAAGATCTGCGATCTCTATCACTGGCTGATGTTCGCCGCCATATCTCGGTAGTAAACCAGGACACCTACCTCTTTCACGGCTCGGTCGAAGACAACATTCGTATGGGCAAGCCCGAGGCCCACGAAGACGAAATTGTTGCCGCCGCCCGTGCCGCCAATATCCACGACTTTGTCATTACTCTGCCCCGCGGTTACCAAACCATCGTTGGCGAAAAAGGCATTAAGCTGTCAGGCGGACAACGGCAACGCGTAGCTATCGCCCGCGCACTGCTACGCGATGCCCCGATCCTGATACTCGATGAAGCCCTATCCGCTGTGGATGCAGAGAATGAAGCAATCATTCTCCAGGCGCTTGATCGACTGATGCGGGGCCGCACAACTCTGGTCCTGGCCCACCGGCTGTCGAGCATTATCGATTGTGATCGCATCCTGGTTCTCAACGATGGACACGTGGTCGAGAACGGGAACCATAGCCAACTCATGGCCGCCAATGGCGTTTATCGTCACCTGATGTCAGAACAGGCCCGTGCAGACCCTGTTGAGGTGCCGCTCAAGCTCAAGCCCAAACCAACCGAAACCGCACCTCTCGAACTAGGTGATGAACTATCCGGTGACACCATAGTCCAACCCACCGAAGGCGTCGTTCGGGCGGAAGGACTTAACTGGAGTCAGGTGATACGCATCCTGATGGGCCACATCATGCCGTGGAAAGGCCGCCTGATACTGACCTTCGGCTTCGGCGTCCTACGTGTCCTCGCCTTTATCGGCGTGGGTGTGTACAGCGCGCTGATCGTGTTCGCGCTTAAGAACGGCGTGCCCTTCGAGTCTCATCTGTGGGCGCTCGCGATCGTGGCCCCGCTTTCTGGCATCCTGCACTGGTGCGAGTCGTGGACCGCCCACGACATGGCATTTCGATTGCTAGCCGAGATGCGCATCGCCACTTTTCGTAAGCTTGACCAACTGGCCCCTGCCTACCTGGTGCGCCGCCGGACCGGTGACCTGCTGGGCATCGTTACCCAGGACATCGAACTCGTCGAATATTTCTTTGCCCACACGGTAGCCCCGGCGTTCGTCTCTATCCTGATTCCAGGATTGGTGATTGTCGTGCTTGGGCTGCAAAGCCTGTGGCTGGCCCTGGCGCTATTGCCGTTCCTGCTGGCCGTGGCACTTAGCCCACTCTTCCTGCGCCACCGAGTGGACCAGCTGGGATCACGCTCGCGTGAGGCGGCGGGCGAACTGTCGGCACATGCAATCGACACCGTTCAGGGACTGACCGAAATACTCGCATTTCAACTGGAAAAGCACCGCGGTGATGAATTTGACGACCTTGCAGATCAACACATTCGATTGCGTCTTCCATTTTTTGAACAATTGACACAACAGCACAGCCTGCTTGAGATCCTAACGGGTCTTGGGGGTCTTGCCGTCGTAGCCACAGGTGCACATCTGACGAGCCACAACCTGATCGACGCCGGTTTGCTGCCCCTGCTGACTATTCTTGCCATGGCTGCATTTCTTCCCATTTCAGAAATCGCCCAGGTTGGCCGCCAATTGGCCGATACGCTGGGGGCCACCCGCCGTGTCTACGCTCTGGAAAACGAACCAGTCCCGGTAACCGATGGACCGAGCGTGGTGCGGGCGAATCCGCTCGATGCGACCATCACTCTAGACGCTGTGCGCTTTACCTACCCGGGACAACGACACGCTGCACTAGGACAGGTGAGTCTTAAGATTCCCCCTGGCCATACCGTCGCGCTGGTCGGGCCTTCCGGTGCCGGTAAAACCACCATTGCGCATCTGCTGATGCGATTCTGGGATCCGACCCAAGGTGAAATTCGTTTCGCCGGCCAACCCCTTGGCAACTATCAGTTAAGCGCCCTGCGCGCAAGCATCGCACTGGTTGCGCAGGACACCTACCTCTTTAACGACACACTGGAAGCGAATATCCGCATTGCACGACCCGACGCCCCTGAAGAAAAGGTCCATCAAGCCATCGAGCTTGCTGCCCTGTCGGACCTGGTCGCCACCCTTCCGGAGGGTTTGCAAACGTCGGTGGGTGAACGGGGAACCAGCTTGTCCGGAGGCCAGCGGCAACGCGTCGCAATTGCCCGCGCTTTTCTTAAGGATGCCCCCGTATTGATTCTGGACGAGGCGACCTCACATCTAGATGCGGTCAGTGAACAAACGGTCCGCCATGCGCTCGACCAGTTGCAGGCCACACGAACGACGATTGTCATTGCGCATCGGTTATCGACGATTCAGAACGCGGACCTGATCGTTGTGCTGGACAAGGGTCACCTGGTCGAGCAAGGTCGGCACGCCGAGCTGCTAGCGGCGGGCGGCCTATACGCACAACTGGTTTACCACCAAGTTACCCTCAGCCAACACTCCAATGACACCGGGCCACCGCCCCTTGCCAACGCCCACTGATCACGATATGGGCTTTGGTACGACGACTCGTACCGACTCAGCCATGGCGACCTCGCTGCCGCGCCGCCTGGCGGGCATCCTTCACGCAGACATTGTGGCTTTCAGCCGGCTTACCCACGACGACGAGGACACGGCTTATCGTATTGTGCAAGAACGTATGGCCCTCGTTTCCACCATCATCAAAAATCACTCGGGCCATGTCTGCGACCAGACCGGTGACAATCTTCTCGCCTTGTTCCACTCGGCTGCCGATGCTGTGGCCGCTGCTTTAACCATTCAGCAACAGTCCGAAGCAGCGCTTGAGTCCACTAAGCCTGTGACTTTTCGCATTGGTGTCAACCTCGGTGATGTCATCGAAAACGAAGGACGAGTCTTCGGTCACAGCGTCAACGTCGCTGCGCGGCTGCAGGCTCTGGCGCCGACGGGAGGGATTTGTGTCAGCGAAGCGGTGCGCACAGCGATTGGAAAAACGTTGCCAGTACGTTTTGATTCACTCGGAGATCGTAAGTTACACAACATGGATGAGCCCGTAAGAGCCTACGTTATTGGCGCGGACCCTCTAATGGTCCTGACCCCTCCTCAACGCACTAGTGACCTGCGACGAGGCCCGACTGTAGCTGTGCTGCCATTCACGACGCTTGAACGAGACCCCGCTGATAGCGACTTTCTAGGACACGGCCTGACCATCGATATTGTGACCGCATTGTCACGCTATCGACAGTTGTTCGTCCTCGCACCACATACCTCCATGGCATTGTCGCCAGACCCCTCCAGCGCAACGGTGACCGGTCAAAAAGTAGGCGCCGACTACCTGGTGGCCGGCAGCATTCAACCACTCGGTGCGGGCCTAAGGTTTTCCGTCCAACTCATTGAGACGCAAAATGGAGCGTACACCTGGGCAGATCAATTTGATCTCGACCTGTCACAACTACCAAAGGCCCGTGACCGCGTGACTACGCGGACCGTTGCAACACTGATTGGCGCGATCGAGGAGAGCCGACTTGATCGCATCGAACACCATTCCACACCCGCTGCCTACCAAACATTGCTCCAGGCGAAGCGACTGGTGTACCGAATGCGTGAAGTTGGTGACAACCAACTCGCCCAGACCCTCCTCTCATCCATTCTACGTGTTGATCCTCACTACGCTCCGGCACTCGCCATCGTGGCCCTGACCCACCTAACTAGTGTGCTGATGTCGTGGTCCACGATGCCCGACCACGACCTATCACAGGCGCAGGCTGCCTCCGCGCGGGCCCTCGAAATCGACAACCAGGACCATTTAGCCCACGGCATCTTCGGCATCACCAGTCTGTGGCAACGTCGCTTTGCGACCGCGGGTATTCACTTGGGGGAAGCATTGGCGCTCAATCCTAACGATGCCGATACCTTGGCCGGCCAGGGGCTTTATCTAACTTTTTCAGGCGATCCCGAATCCGGCGCCGCCTGCCTGACAGCGGCGGTAGAGCGAAACCCATTCCACCCAGACTGGTATGCCTGGGCGCGTGGGCTTGCCGAATACAACGCGCGACGCTTCGACAGGGCGCTTAGCAGTTTACTCTCAATCGCCAGACCAACCCGGTTTCACCGGCGACTGCTCGCGGCAACCTACGCGCAACTCGGCAACCTTGCACAAGCAAGACTGGAATGCCAGCAGGTGATGGCAGAAGTACCCGGCTATCGCATCAAAGACACGCTGCGAATCCAACCGTATCAAAGGCAAGAAGATGCTGCGGATCTGATTGAGGGACTACGCGCAGCGGGATTCCCGGAGTGATCCCCGCTGAGTCAGGTCATGACCGCGTCAAACAAGGGCTTGGGTCCGTAGCGAATCGGGTCAGTCACCAGCAGACCCGTCTGCGCCTTGGTTTGCTCGACTGCGCTCGCTGCCGCTTCCTCATTCATGTGTGCGGTATTCAAACTAATGCCGACCGTTTTGGCCGCTGGCAGACTCCCGCAGGCAGCGGCAAGATCTTCGTACAGGCGAATGAGGTCTAACAGCGGCGGCACACGAATGCTATTGGTACGTACGGTGTCCAACGTGGTCATACCCGCACGGTGACATAAGATTAAGTGTGTCGGACATGCACCGCGCATCAAGGGCAACGTCGAGGTGCTGCCGGGATGTGCAAGGGACCCCTGTCCCTCGACGATCACAAGATCCGACGCTTTCACTGCCATGACCTCTTGTTCCACCGCCCCACATGCATAGTCCACTCGAATGGCATCAAGGGGTATACCGCGCCCAGTCACCACCATGCCGATCTGGCCGGTGGCTACAAAACTTACTCTGCAACCGGCTTCTTTCGCTGCCCGCCAGATTTCGAGCCCCGCTGTCATCTTACCTATCGCCATGTCGGTGCCAACCAGCAGCAGGCGACGATTGGGGAGATCGGCCGCCGCTGCCGTTGCAATGCCAAGCCCCTTGGGCTCCTGCCGTATGTCCCAGACCCACTGCCCGGGCGCAAGCGTTGGGTAACGCGGACCCAAATGCTGGTGCAAGCCATTCACAATGCTAAGACCACCGGCGATTGCTTGATCCATCTCATCGAACATATGCTCGGGCAACAGACCACCGCCAGGCGCCATACCAAGAAGCAATGCTTCAGGCGCATAGGGCAGCGCCTCAGCCACACTGCTCACAATCGGCACATCAGGACCAAAATTCAAGAGTTCACGCGTCCTATGACCGCCATGGTTGCGATCGATAACGCAGGCCACAGGATTTTCCGAGTAACGCAAAACCGAATGGCCCATCTTGCCATTTGTCTGATCGATCTGCGCATCAAAATGGATCACCAGGGATTGGTTTTTGTTCAGCATGTGATGGTGGCCCCATGACCAGGACTGTCGGGTACGGTGACTACACCGTCCACCAGCGTGATTCCACTGGCGGGATCTGGCGCCAGGTTTAAGTGAGAATCGAGATCAATGTGATCAAAAAGTGCTCCAAGGGAGGCACCGGCCGCAATCGCGACTGACGATTCACCCATGCAGCCTATCATCGTGCCAAGTCCATGCGCCCTCGCGGTTGCAACGATTCGAAGTGCCTCGGTAACACCCCCACATTTCATTAGCTTAAGGTTCACTCCATCCACACAATCGGCCAATGCCGGCACATCACTTGCAACACGGATCGATTCGTCGACAAAAATCGGCAGTGCTCTCCCAGAAAACAGGGCTGGCAACGCATCGTTTGCATCCACAGGCAACGGCTGCTCAACATAATCACAACCGCGCTCCTTCAGCCAATTCATCATCTGCTTCGCATCAGTCACGTCCCAACCACCGTTTGCATCGACTCGAAGACCCACGCCAAACGTTGAGGCACTCTCGCGCACCGCTTCGAACAGGGCTTTATCCGCATCAATACCTGCCGGGTTGCCGAGTTTGATCTTCAAGTAACGCGCACCCGTGCGTGCCAGAATTTCGGGCACGCGCTCACGCGCGACCTCGATCGGTACAATACCAATCGTGACCGATGTCGGTACCGCCCTCAAAGGTAATCCGAGCAAACGGAACAGCGGCAACCCTGCCTGGCGAGCAAGCAAATCCCAAAGCGCTATGTCCACAGCCGCCCAGGAATACGACGAAAGACCGGCATCACGGGCAACCTGCCAGGCGTCATGCGGGTTTAATGTCACGGGTCCGGTAGCCTCTAGGAACGCCTCGATCTCACGCTGACAGGAAGCGGCCGTGCCAATGTCGGCGGTAGCATCCGGCGCCGCCTCACCCAACCCCACCACACCAGCAGCTTCGACGCTGACAAAAAGGTTGACCGAACCGGTGGTCTCTCCTCGGCTGATGCGAAGCGGATAACGTTTCTTGAGTGCTAACTGCTCAAAACTGAAATTCATTCTAGTCCACCTGAAGATTGGGCTTACCGACACCTTCGATGGCGCGGCACAGTCTGTCGCCACGCTCACCCGGCCCAACACCGACCGGGGTGCTTGAAGAAATCAGCTCTCTTAGCGCCAACGAAAAGGATGCCGAGAGATAGGTAATGATCTTTGCCACCGTCCAGATCATCTGACGCACATCACCTTCCTGAAAGTAAAATGGCGACTCACGGTCCAGGCCATGGCCATCTCTCGTGCGTGTGCCGTGTGGTTTCACCCAACACAGCCAATACGACGCACCGAGAAGAGGTCCGTTCACCCAGACATCGGCAGGGCCGGCACAGGGTGCGTTTCAACCATATCGCCCAAATTCGCCTGCTCCATCTCGTTTCACTACTGGGGCGCGATTATGCAGACAAGCACGCCATCGTATCCAGTCTGTGTACCAATGGTTGACGAACCTCAGCCCAATACCCACACTTGGCCGGCCACGTCGCACATATCGCCGACCCCGCTTGGTATCGTCTGCATGGGCCATTCAACACCCGCTCTCTGGATCAGCGCGAACACCACCTGGTATGTGTTCAATTTCCGCGCGCGCCTGATTCGAACGCTATTGGAACAAGGCTTTACCGTGACCGTCGTTGCACCAGCAGACGATTACGTACAACGCGTCGAAGCCCTGGGTGCCAAACACATCGACCTGCCGATGGCTGGCGGCGCCAACCCGATTCGGGACGCCTGGCTTATCATGCGATTTTGGCAGTTACTGGGTCGTCACCGTCCAGCTATCCTGTTGAGCTTCACTCCCAAACCAAATATCTACGGTGCACTGAGCGCTCGCCTTCGCGGCATACCGGTTGTCGCCAATATAGCCGGCCTCGGCCAAGCGTTCGCCAATGAAAACTGGCTGCGTCACATGATCAAGTGGCTTTACCGTTTGGCCCTTCGCCGCGCACACGTGTTTTTCCAAAACCTAGAAGACCAGGCTCAGTTTGTTGCCGAACACCTGGTGGAGCAGGACAGAACGGAGCGTCTTCCAGGCTCGGGCGTCGATACCGAACACTTCAGTCCTCGAGCCCGTCGATCGGTACCCGGGCGAGAAAAAGGTCTGCCGACTGAAAAACCCTTCACTTTTCTAATGGTAGGCCGCCTGCTGCGGGACAAGGGGGTGGGCGAATATGTGGAGGCCGCCCGGCAACTGCGAGCAGACACCGACAACGTACTTTTTCACCTGTTGGGTTTTATCGACACGCGGCACCGAGGTGGCGTCACACACGATGACATTCGGTCGTGGGAACGCGACGGCATCATCGACTACCTCGGCCACAGCGATGATGTCAGGTCACACTACGCGCAAGCCAACTGTGTTGTTTTACCGTCCTACTACCGCGAAGGCGTACCGCGAACCTTGCTCGAGGCCGCAAGTATGGGCCTCCCAGTCATCACAACCGATATGGCAGGCTGCCGGGATGCTGTCGAGGACGGCGTCACCGGGCTTCTCGTTCGCCCCCGCGATGTCGATGATCTTGTCAGCAAGATGCGCCAGATGGTGCACATGACGGACGATGCCCGCCAGCGCATGGGATCACAGGGCCGCGGCAGAATGTGCCGGGATTTCTCGGAGAAGTTGGTCATTCAACGTTACGTTGACGCGGTAAGACGATTGGGCGTGATCAGCAATGTGGCGTAAAGCCACATAACTCGAGAACCCCGATGCTTTCGATACGCGGTTGGCCCGAATCGCACGACCACCCATAATGCAGCCCGTCGGCACAGCAAGCCGCCCTTTCTGATTTCGATTGAACTAAAGCAACACCTGATGGACCCACAAGACTTCTATGCTTACGCGGCCGGTGGCGGCCTATGCATGTTCCTTCTCTACTTTCTGGGACCCATTGCCCAACGTGTGGGTCTGGTTGATCGACCGAGCGGACGCAAACAGCAGTTACGGCCAGTGGCACTCGTCGGCGGGATCGCGGTCGTGGTGAGTTTCTGTCTTGCGACCTTGTTAATGCCCATTTCACTGACAGAGTACCGTGTGCTCTTTTTTTGCATCGTGCTGCTGTTTGTCACCGGTGTCGTCGATGATCTTCGTGAATTACCGCCGGCAGCCAAATTTGTCATGCAACTCACTGTTGCACTGGCATTGATTTTCCTGGACGACCAACTGGTACGCTTTGTCGGCGACATTCTTGATGGCAGCGGCCCCAATGAGTACGAGCCGCTCGGGCTGGATATACTGACCATACCCTTGACGGTCTTCGCCATGCTTGGCGTTATCAACGCATTCAATCTGATTGATGGCCTCGACGGACTCTGCGCTGGAATTACCTTGATGGCTTTGGCCGCGCTGATGGGGCTC
>Ga0066376_10002500_pt1 | contig 17073 bp, 12 predicted proteins | sample Knorr_S15_td_Bot_FD_77009 | JGI IMG/M metagenome (GOLD analysis project Ga0066376, IMG submission 77009) | Marine microbial communities from Southern Atlantic Ocean transect - Knorr_S15_td_Bottom_ad_5009_LV_A | ecosystem: Environmental > Aquatic > Marine > Oceanic | place: Southern Atlantic... | reverse complement strand
CCGGAATCCACTGCATGATGGGGTCCACGCCATGCTGAATGTACATACCACGCTGGTACTCACTCAAAGAGCAAGTCAGCGCATCCGAAGTCCGCAGGTATTCGCCCAGAACTTCTTTGTGACCTTCGACTACAGCCCGCGCCAGACGAATTCCGTCGACGCGTTTTTTATCTAGGCCAGTGGACGCCTTGAACGCCATCGACACAGCCGAAGCGAATGCGGTCCGGCCGGCATAAGCCAGCGGACTTGGAAGACGGTTCCAGATGACCAAACTAAAGCCAAACTTCGGCGTGTTGAGCTGGTGAGACCGACGCAAGCCAATCATGATGGCCATCATCCTTTCCATCCATTCCACCGAATCCGTTTGCTCGAATAATGCCCGAAGTACCGCTGGGCTACGCGGCGGACCTTTTTTGGTGTAAATATCAGGAATTTTGCCGGACCAATTCAAATCCCCGCCTTCGGGATTGCCGCCCAGAATCCGGATATGGATATGGTTATCCACCCTATTCTGAATGGCACAATTGACAGACCGTGAAATCGGCATGGAGAAAGTCGGCGAACTCGTCTGTTCTCCAGGGCCCCCGATGACCCCAAAGCACCCCGGACCGCGCGTAAGCCACAGTGGGGTATCAAGTTCGAACAGGTCCTCCGCCGCAGACTCTATGAGAGCCGCGAAGGGGAGGAAGAAGGGAGGGAGTGCTGGCTGTGCCAAGAAAGGGAGTGGGCCCGATTATCGGCCCTATTTATCCCTGTTTCCGACGAATAACGCAAGACTACACTAGAAGATTCCTTGCTAGCATTGCCAAACTCTAGGGGAATTCTAGAATTTGGCCCCCTGCTTCGTCATGAAACGCCGCTCCTCTCCCTTTTCCATTGGGCTTTTAGCCCTCCTCGCCCTCCCTGCCTGTGGTACCACCGACGAAAATGCCGGGGAAAGCGGTGGTGGAACGAATGGTGACTCCGGCGGCTCCGGAGACAGCACCCTCTTCTTTTTGGGCCCTACCAATGCAACTCCCCTTTCTCCAGAATTAATCGCGGTCGCTTGGTTGACGGCAACCAACAGTCTTGAAGATTCGCCCGAAACGATGTCCTACGTTCTTTATCGTGGCGATACGGAAAATTTTGAAATTGGCCAAGCGTCCGCCAATGACACCCACACCTTGCAAGGTGGACCTACCGGTAACCCGTCTTTGGTGGTGAGTGTTGATTCCAATGCCACCCACTTTTTTAAAGTTGTCGCGCAAGATTCGCGTGGAAATTCATCGGAATCGATAAGGGTGGTGAGCGCTCATACGCCGGATGAATACACCTCGGGTGAAATCGTTTACGCCAGCGACGTGGCCGCCATTGCCTGGACGGTTGTCGAAAATGGTGGCACCAACACCTGTCTGACTTGTCACGATGGCTCTAATTTTCCAACCAATCGGTTGGACCTATCCTCTTATGACGGACTGATGAACGGCGTCGGTGATGCCACCACTCCAGATACTTTTGTGGTAGCCGGTGATGGTGCAGCCACTTGGGGAAACTTCACTATGCGCTTGTCAGATCTCGGCCTGCTCACAGACCATGCCCCTTTTCTAGATTCAGCACCTCTTTTAAAATTACTGCTTCAACCTTGGGCCAACGAAGGTGCCCTCGAAGAACCCGACACCGCCCCGCCCTTTTTTGATTACGTGGTGGGAACTGAGGGTTTGTATACTGCAACACCAAATTGGGCGGCGGAAACCGTTGATATTCAATTCTTTCACGCCTCAGATCCGGAAAGTGTCCTGTATGGATCTTCCCCAACCCTCAATGACCAATTGGAATACCGGATTTATGGCGGGGTAGACCCCAATTCCATTGATTGGCTAACTCCTTTGGCCACCTTGATATTCCCTACCAACGGTGAATTCCTACTGACGGATGATTCCTTCGAAATCACCCTTAGCTGGACTGAAAACACGGGAGTCTTCGTGGTCCGCGCGGTGGATTTCATTGGCAACGAGACCGTTCACGACCGGGAACTCACCATTCAACGCTAGTCGTCAGTGGGTGGGCCGCTATCGCCGGTATAACCAAGGGCATCCAGGAAAGACACCCCGTCGGCATCTAGCTCCACTTCCACCCGAGTGGCGCGGTTGCCAAATCCACGTTGACGAAATTTCTTTAGTGCATTGCGCAATTCGGAATGAATGACGGAGTAACGCGACAGCACGTTGATTTTTTCCCCGGGGTCTACTTCAATATCATAAAGTTCCCACTTCCCGGCCTTTTGAATGAAACGCCATTTGCCTCGATTGGCCCCCCAAATATGGGATTGGCGTGGGCGGAATTTAGTCCGATGCGCAAAAATGATGCGGTCGCGGGCAGCCAAGAATTCCTCACCGGTTAACTCTTCGGCCTGGAGGAGCGGCTTAAGACTCACACCGGTGCCTTCGTCGGCCGCCGCCAAACCGGCCAAGTCAAAAAGGGTGGGCATAACATCGTGAATGCCCGCCGCCAAAGTGGTGCGCTTGGCGGTGACTCCCGGCCCACGAAACATCAATAACATGTGGTTGAGTTCACGGTACATAGAAAACTTATGGCCGGTTTGGCCATGGTCCATGAATTCCTCGCCGTGGTCAGACGCAAACACCACCAAGGTGTCCGCACCCCACTGCCAGTCTTCAAACAGCTGCTTTAAGTGTTGGTCTAAGAAGGAAAGTTCACTGTCATAACGAGCAAGATTGTCAGCATTTTCTTCATCTTGTTTTTTATACCAAGGAGCACGCGCGTTGTAAGGCCGATGCACATCCATAAAGTGCAAGTAAAGAAATGATGGGTCGTCGCCACTGCGAATTTCTTTTTGCCATTCTTTCAGCTTGCCCAAAACCTGGCTGGCGTCGGCATCATCCAGGTTTTTGAAACGGTCAAAGCCGCGGTCAAAACCGACCTCTTTGCCAATGTTTGGGTTAGTCGTGATTCCATAAGTCCGATAACCAGCCGCCTTGAAATATTCTGGCATGAGCTTCATGTCGTCGGCGAAACGGTTAATGCGCACCGTTTCTCCCTCCTTTGCCTCGGCGGGTTTCGCAAAGCCAACCCCAGGGTCTCCTTTCAGACGCCCTTTCCATGTGAACTGTGGCCCCTTGTCTTCACCCTTGTCTTCACGCCGGCCATGAGCCATGAAGCCCTCCAAGATGCCGTGAGCGGGCGGGTAATGGCCGGTAAAGAGAGAGGCAACAGCAGGCGCGGTCCAGGTGCTGGTGGAATAGGCCCGGTCAAAGACCGCAAAGCTTTGGGAAAGCTCATCCAAAAAAGGGCTAGTATTTTTTTCGTAGCCATAAAAGCCTAGGTGGTCCGGACGCAGGGTGTCCAGCAAGATGACCACTACGTTGGGATGGCCACCGGACAGTGCATCTGCGGAGGATGCCGGGGTGAGATCCGCGTCGGCTGTTTCTTGTTGAGCTTGGGCAGGGGCCAAGCAGAACGACAAACAAAAGCAAACGAGGCTAGGCAGTAGGAATCGTGGCATTGTCAGCTTTCCAGGCGAGCACCTCCTCATACAAGGCGTCCACCATTTGGTCTTCGGGGACAATACGCACTTGTTTGCCGTTTCGATAGAGGATTCCTTTGCCGCCGCCGCCCGCTATGCCGATGTCCGCCTCTTGGGCCTCACCGGGACCATTGACAACGCAACCGAGCACCGCAATTTTGACCGGCGCAGTTTCTCCGCCGAGCTTTTCTTCCAAGCGATTCATGAGGTCTTCTAGGTCAATCTCAATGCGCCCACAAGTGGGGCATGAAATGAGTTCGGGGCTAGTTACGCGGGCGCCGGTTGCTTTCAGGATGTCAAAGGCCACCGGAATTTCTTCGACTGGGTCCGCGGTTAAGGAAACCCGAATGGTGTCGCCGAGGCCGTCCAGCAAAAGGGCCCCCAAGCCGACGGCGGATTTCAAAGAACCGTAACCCGGCCGGCCGGCCTCCGTCACCCCTAGGTGGAGAGGGACATCGGTTTTTTCGGCAAATTGGCGATTGGCGGCCAGCACCGTTTTGGTGTCGGTAGATTTCAAGGACACCACGTAATTAGTAAAGCCCATGCTTTCCACCGTTTCACAATGGCGCATGGCAGATTCCACCATGGCTTCGGCCGACGGAAAGCCATATTTTTCCAACAGGTCTTTTTCCACTGATCCTGAATTCACCCCAATTCGCAAAGCAATGCCGGCGTCTTGGGCGGCTCGGACCACTTCGCGCACCCGTTCTTCAGAGCCAATGTTGCCGGGGTTGAGGCGCACTTTGTCTACACCGGCCTCAATGGCCCGCAGAGCCAAGCGGTGGGTGAAATGAATATCAGCAATCAGCGGCACCGGGCAGGCGGCACGCAATTCCGGCAATGCGTCGGCGGCACGGTCGTGATTGACGGTCACGCGGATGAGTTCGCAACCAGCAGCCACCAAATTTTCTATTTGGGTAATGGTGCCGGGCACATCGGCGGTTTCCGTGCAAGTCATGGACTGCACCCAAATTGGGTGTTCAGAACCAATTTTCAATTTGCCCACTTGGACGGTGCGGGTAGGACGACGTGATGACATCACCCTGATTCTACGGCACGCTTAGAATTCATCCCATGAGCCCTGAATCCTTAGGCGATATCCGGTGGGAGTACCAAGGCCCGGCCCTACGGCGCACAGACTTGGCTGAGGACCCGGTTAACTTATTTAACGCCTGGTTTGAAAAAGCGAAGGAGGCGGAGGGGGTGCGCTCCAATGTGATGACTTTGGCAAGCTTGGCGGAAGGCGCGCCCGATGCCCGGGTGGTGCTTCTGAAAGATGTCCGGGCGGAGGGTTTAGTTTTTTTCACCGATGGCTCTTCGGCAAAGGCCCAACAGCTGACGGCTGACCCGCGGGCAAGCGCGGTGTTTCATTGGCCCGCGCTCCATCAGCAAGTCCGGATTTGGGGAGAGGTCAGCAAAGTGGAGCGGCAAGTTGCCGAAGAATATTTCGCCAGCCGGCCACGGGAAAGCCAACTGGCCGCTTGGACCTCATCTCAATCCACGCCCATTGAAAATCGTGCCGCTTTGGAAGGAGCCTACCAAGCCATCGCCAAACAGTTCTTGGGTAAGGAAATCCCGGCGCCCGAAGATTGGACTGGCTTTGCTTTACAGCCCCAAGCCTGGGAATTTTGGCAAGGCCGGCCCGGTCGGCTCCATGACCGCTTTCGGTATCAGCCCAAAGAAGATGGAAATGGCTGGGAAATCCTTCGGCTCCAACCCTAGGGGTTTACGGCCCTAAACACCTTGGGGCTTTGCCGCGCCAAGCGTCCTAAAAAATGGGAATTGGGCGGCGGTCAGCGCCCACCGCCACGTAAGTCACGAAAGCAGAGGTAACTTCGATTTCGGTGCCGGGGCTGTCCCGGCGCTCCACGATGACATCCACGTGCACCTTGAGGGAGCTCCTGCCGATTTCCACCACTTGGGTGTAGAAACTCACCAAGTCGCCGACAAATACTGGCTCAAGGAATTCCACTTTTTCCATGGCTACGGTGACGAAGCGTTTGGTGGGTGCCAATTTCTTGGCAGGCACGGCGGCAGCCAAGTCAATATGGGACAAAATCACCCCACCGAAAATACTGCCACCCGCGTTGGTATCACGCGGCAGCAAAATGGTGCGCATCGACAGCTCACGGGGGTATTTAGTCATGGCCAAATTATGCCAAGTGGGAAAGCACGGCGTCACGGGTAAAACGCCGAACTTCATCTAATTCATTGACGAAAAAGTGGCCGGCGCCTTGGATTACGGTGGGATTGGGAATTTCCCCTTTGGATAAATCCACATATCCATCTTCCGTCCCTACCAAAAAGTGCATGTGCTCCGGCCATACGTCGGCGGTGCGCCAGGGGTAAAAAGCATTTGGCCACGCCACCGCTAGGTACGCGCGAATGCGGTTTGGCTGGGTGGCGGCCTCCCGTAGGCATAAATCTAAGCCCACCCGGCTACCAAAAGAAAAGCCCCACAGAAAAACCGGCAATCCGGGGTAGCGCTGTTCCAGCCAAGTCAGCGCGGCGTCGGCATCTTCCACCTCGCCGCGGCCTTCGTCATGTGCGCCTCCCGAGCCAGCCACTCCGCGGAAATCCAGCCGCAGGGCCACGCATCCGGCCTCTAAAGAACCCAGCGCCCCGTGACGCACCACATTGTTGCGCCGGGTGCCGCCGTGTTCTGGGTGAGGGTGGAGGTGCAATACCACCCCCACTGGGGCCACTTGGGGCTCCTCCAACGTGGCTTCCAATTGCCCTACTGGTCCAGAAATAAGGACAGTTTTGGGCGGATGGGTTTGAAGATGACGAACCATGGTTGAGTGAAGGGCCGCGGCCGGATAGTTTCTCATCTTCGGTGGAACTTGTCGCAACACTCTTGATTGATATCCCGCTCCAGGAACAGAGCTTTCGGGGGGTTTTGATGGATATTAGCGAGAGCTCTCTTGCCGGGGCTATTTCTCAGCATGAGCTCGTTGCCACCCACTCTTTTGGTGAGGCAGATTTTGACACCGACGTCCGTGATATTCGGGTACTTGCCAACTCCGCAAATACCGCGCCACCCGAAGTAAAACGGGAGCTGGAAACTATTGGTTTTGGTATCCGAACCGTCATCCGCTTCGAAACCTATGGGGACCAGAATTCTCGCGAAGATGCTTGGGCTTTGGCCGAACTTTATGCCGACCAACTCAAAGGTTGGGTGCTCACCTCTTATCTGGATTTTAAAACTGCCGCTGAACGGCTGGGTTCCGGCGACGGTCTCATGCATCTGCCGGCAGCAGGCAAAAGAAAAATGGTGCTGATTGCATCCAACAAGTTGAAGGGGCTCCGATGACTACCCCAATCACTCGGGTCTTTCTTCACGAAAACCAGGGCGCCCTGGACGCCACCACTCATTGGTTGCTGGCCAACCGGCTTGAAGACTTGGGCAGCTTGGCCATCGTCCTACCTGGCCGCCGCGCCGCCCGCGCCCTAGAAGAACGGCTGGTACGCCGGGCCCCAGCTGGCGCGCTGATTCCGGCATTGCACACTTTGGGAAGTTTGACCGACGCCATGGTGCAACTTTCCCTACCCACCGCCACCCCACTAGTGCGCACGTTGGCTTGGACAAGGGCCCTCCAAGAACTTCCCGCCGAAACCCTACTGCCACTTTCGCCAAAACTTCCCAATAAGGATGACCTGTCCGGATGGATGTCACTGGCTCAATGGTTGAAGCGCTTACATGGAGAGCTCGGTGCGGAATGTCAGGATTTTCAATCCGTGCTTCATTCTGGTCACCTTCCTTCGGCCGAAGAAACCGAACGCTGGAAGGCTCTTGCCGCTTGCCAACAAGCCTACCGGCAACAACTGGAAGATCTCCGGGTGGTCGACCCTCACGATGCCCGCTTGGATGCCGCGCAAAAAGGCCAAGTGAGCTTTGAAGCGCCGGTCCTTTTGGTCGGTGTGGCAGAAATAAATGGCTTGCAAAAAGAAATTTTGCGGGGCGCAAATGCTTCGTGCACCGCTTTAGTTTTTTCACCCGAAAATCAAGCTCATCGTTTCGACGAGTGGGGTTGCCTAGATATCAGCGCGTGGACTTCGGCCGAAGCGCGGATTTCTTTCCAGTCATCCCAATGGTTCATCGCCGACAAACCAGTCCATCAAGCGGATGCCACCATGACAGCGATGGCCAAGTGGAAAGGTGAGTATTCCCCAGAAGAAATCACCGTGGGGGTTTTGGATGAAGACGTCACCCCCTATTTGCAGCGGCGGCTACTCAACCACGGCATTTCTTCGCACGCCGCGCAAGGCCTGCTTGCGGGACGCACCCAACCCTTTCGTTTACTGGAAGCACTTGCGCAATGGACCGATGGCTACCGATTCAGAGACCTTGCCGCTCTGTTGCGCCACCCTGACCTTGTGAAGTTTTTAAAAGCGGAAGATGCTTCTGAAAAACTGGATGTCTTTCACAATGAACACTTACCGGACCGAGCCGATGGTGCTTTACCAGGCAAAGACTCTGAGCGCGAAGCCATTCAGAAATGGATTCACTCCATCGCGGAAATTTTCGCCATAGGAGCACGCGGAAAACGTCGGCCGGCCCAAAAGTGGGTCAGCCCTTTGTTGGCCGGACTCACCAAAATTTATTCCGGTCATGAGTGGAATCCCCATGTTCCGCGTGACCACCAACTCATTGAATCCTTCAAACTCCTTCGCCGTGGTTTGCAAGCCTTGGAAGAGTTGCCGACTTCGTTAGCCGACACCTTGCCCTTGACCTTTGCCCAAGCCATACGTCTGCTTTTGAAGGAAGTGGCAAGTGAAGCCATTCCAGAATTGGCTAAAGAGCGCGCGATTGAATTCGTCGGCTGGCTGGAACTTCGTTTTGACCCGGCAAAAGCCATGGTCATCACCGGGTTCAATGAAGGCAAGGTCCCTGAGTCCATTCACGCGGATCCTTTTTTACCCGACGGCCTGCGAAAAAACTTAGGCCTGCCGGATAACCAAAGCCGTTTAGCTAGGGACAGCTTCACTCTTGCCGCGTTGTTGGAGGAGAAAGAAAAGGTCATTCTTATTTCCGGCCGCCGCTCAGCAGATAACGACCCCCTGCTTCCCAGCCGGCTGTTGTTTCTAGATGAGCCGGCAGTGAGCGCTGAGCGAATGCGCCACTTTTTAAATCACCAAGTGAATTTCTCCTTAAAGGATCCCGCCAGCTTTAGCGCAAAGCAGGCTTTGCCGGAAAGGGCGGACTGGGAATTACCCAAAACCATCCGGGTCACGGACTTCGCCCGTTTTCTTTATTCTCCCTATGCCTTTTATTTAGAAAGAGTCCTTGGTCTAAAGACCATGGAAGATACCGACCAAGAAATGGGTGCGCTTTTATTCGGCAGTTTAACCCACAACGTATTGGAGGTCTTTGGAGAGTCAGATTTAAAAGACTCCACCGATGCCAAAGAAATCTTCTACTTCCTGAAAAAAGAGTTGCGCCGACGGATGGACTTCCGTTTCGGAGAAAGCCCCTTGCCCGCGGTTTATCTTCAGGAAACCCAACTCTTGCATCGTTTGCAACGGTTCGCGGATTTGCAAGCCGAACACCGCGAAAGCGGGTGGGAAATCCATGCGGTGGAATGGAAACCGGAAGGGGGTTCCCTCGAAGTGACCTTTGAAGACCAAACCTTTCGTTTGAGCGGGCGTATTGACCGGGTAGACAAAAGAGTCGCCGCCGACGGCACCGTTCAATATTTACTCTTGGATTTCAAGAGTGGGGATGCGGCAAAGCTACCCAAAAAGGTATTTGGCTCTCGAAGCAAAAAATGGAGTGATTTGCAACTACCTCTTTATCGGCTGATGGGAAAAAAGTGTGGCTTTGGTGATGCCAAGCTTGGTTATTGGAATTTACCAAAGAACCCTGACGATGCCGGGCTTGCATGGGCAGACCAAGCTTGGGAGGACACCTGGCAAACGGAAGACGGAAATACTGAAAACGCCTTTTCCATTGCTGAAAAAACCGCCGCGGAAATTTACCGAAGTATGCTGGCTGGTGAGTTTTTCGAAAATGGGGATGTCCCGCGCAATCCAATCCTCGCTTCAATTGCGGGAGTCGGCCTATTAGAAACCGATGAAGAAGACGGAGAGGAATTATGAATCCCATCCGAGAACGCATTATGGCTTCGGCCGGGACCGGCAAGACCTTCACTTTGGCTGGGCGCTTTTTAAAGCTACTGTTCCAGGAAGTGCCGCCCGCGGAAATTCTGGCGACTACTTTTACCCGTAAAGCTGCCGGTGAAATTTTGGAAAGGGTTTTGGGTTGGCTAGCCAATGCGGAATTGGCTGATTCCCCAGACCCGGATTTACAACAAATCGGTGAACGGGCGCTGGCGGATTTGCGCAAGGCCACCGAGCTCGGTGAGGAGATAAACCCACAAAGATGCCGCACCTTGTTAGCTGGGTTGATTCAAAATCTAGACACTTTTAATGTCCGGACTTTGGATTCTTTTTTTGTGGAATCTGCCAAAGTATTTGCCTTGGAACTTGGACTACCGTTGGATTGGGAAATCGTCGACGACCATGCCGATGGACTTTTGCGCAGCGAAGCCCTTTCTCAATTGCTGGGTCCTCAACAACAGGTGGAAGTCTTTGGCCTGTTAAATGAAATGACGGCTGCTGGTCCCGGCCGCGCGGTCCATGAGAGCTCTCTCAAAGTGGTTCGCCAATCGCTCGATATTTATCGAGATTCGGCCAAGTCCGCTTGGCAAGTCATTCAACCAGAAGAAAAACCTTACGCCGACGACCATTGGCAGACTCTATTGGAGTCCCTGGAGGCGCTCAAATCACCGACTACCGCAAAAGGAACACCCACTCAAAGCTTTGAAAAGCTTAAGCCAAAAATTCAAGAGCTCTTAATGAATCGGAGCTGGGTAAAGCTATTGGAAAACGGCTTTGTTCAAAAGGTGCTCGCCGGTGAAGACAAGTACTCCACAAAAGAAATTCCGGAAGCTTGGAAATCGGTCGTCGGCCAGATTTCTACAGGTGCTATTGCCACCGTCATAAGCGAACTGGCCCGACGTAATGAAGCCTTGTACGAATTTCTGGAACGTTTTGACCAAAGCTACGCCCAAATAAAAATCACGCAGAAGTCCTTTCGCTTTGAAGACTTTTCATTAGCTTTAGCCAAACATGGCGGCATCGGCGGTAGCGGGGTTGGTAAACACGAAGGCGCTTTTTTTCGCCTGAACCGAACCATTCAGCACTTACTCCTTGATGAATTTCAAGATACGTCCGTCACTCAATGGCGGGTCTTGGCACCTTTGGTGGAAAGAGTTCTTGGCCGGGAGGACCGCTCCTTCTTTTGCGTAGGAGACGCAAAGCAGTCCATCTATGGTTGGCGAGAAGGAGAGCCGCGGTTACTGCAAGATTTAGTCAACTGGTATGGAGACAAAAACATCCAGGAAGACGAACTCAATTTAAGTTATCGGTCCTCACCGGCAATCATGAAGGTGGTAAACAAAGTTTTTGAAAACTTAAAACTAAACCCTGCGCTTGAAGATGAAGACTTAGAAAATGAGGCGAGCCAGTGGGGAGTCAACTTCAAGGAGCACAAGTCATTTCACAAAAAGGTCCCCGGTTCAGTGCGCTTTTCCCAAGTAGAAGAATGGGGCAACGCCGAAGAAACTCGCGCCGCTTGCATTGCCCTTGCTGCTGAACGGGTGGAAGCATTACACCAAGAAGCGCCAACCGCCACCATCGGAATTTTGGTACGGCGTAAAAATTGGATTCCCGCTCTGCTTTATAGACTCCAAGAACGCGGGGTACGCGCCAGTGGTGAAGGCGGCAATCCACTGGTGGATTCCAGAGAGGTGCTTGCCGTCCTGTCACTGTTTCATTTTGTCGATCACTCCGGCGACACCGCTGCTTTATTTCACGTCGGCGACTCCTTCTTGGCCGACGCCTTCGGCTTAAGTACCGAAGAAGTACCAGAAAAACAACGCCACGCTCTGGCCGCCAAAATACGCCGGGAACTTCTGCAGGAAGGTTATGGACCTTGGCTTACTCAGCTCATGGAAAATCACGCCGCCGACGTAGACGACTGGGGGGCCCGACGGCTTCGGCAACTGGTGGACCTTGGCCACATCTTTGACCGCCGCGCAGGATTGCGGCCATCCGCTTTCGTGGACATGGTGCGCACCACCCCGGTGGAAGACCCCAGTGCCGCCAACATCAAAGTCATGACCATTCACGCCTCCAAAGGACTGGAGTTTGACGCGGTGGTTTTGCCGGAGTTGGTCACCAAATGGAAGGGTGGCAGCCCAAACCTACTTTTAACCCAACGGCCGGACCCAAAAGAATCATTCCAACTGGTTACTCATCCGGTCACCAAAAAAATCGGCGGAATTCACCCTGAAATGGAGCGTAGCTATGAAGCTTGGCGCAGAAGGGAGTTTTCCGAAATGATGTGCCTGCTTTACGTGGCCATGACGCGGGCAAAGCTCCACTTGGAACTCATCGGCCCCCAAATCAAGGAAACCAAAGACGGCAAGAACTTGGGAAACACTTTCGCCGACCTCCTCCGCGGCGCCCTCAACCCTGATTTGGATTGCGAAGACCAAATCCTTTGGCAACACCAGCACGGTAATCAACCTTGGCACGACCAACTGGAGGTTTCCTCTGCTGCAGAGGAAACGGCGGCCGTTCCCGCTTTCGCCCTGGCACCCTCTGCGGGACCACGCATGTTGCCACGGTCGGCGCCCTCCTCTTTGGGAGTACAAGCCGTGTCCGCAGAACAACTACTGAGTGGCCAAGGAACAGAAGCCCGACGGCACGGCACCTTGGTCCATGCATTATTTGAAAACGTCACTTGGATTGATGACTTTGCCATGAGTCAAGAAGAGTTGATGGAATCCTTGGCGAAATATCCCGCCAGTGAAGAACAAAAGCAAAAGGCGGTGGCAACCTTCCTTGATTCACTCACCCATCCTCGAATCAAAACCATCCTTTCCAAGCCCGAGGGGAATCCAGAAATAGACGTTTTCCAAGAATGGGAATTCAAAACGATCATCAAAGGTAAAGACGGCAAAGAAAGTTTAATGCGGGGCAGCATTGACCGATTAGTTCTAACTAAAGAAAACGGAAAGCTCACTCACGCCGCCATTTTTGATTTCAAAACCGACGCCGTAACAAATGACGAAGACTTAAAACGTCAAACCCGCCACCATCAACCGCAAATGGATGCCTATCAAGCGGCAGTATGCAATTTGCTTAATCTCTCCACGGAGAAAATCGAAACCCGTCTTCTGTTTGTATCCTGACTCAGTCGGGATGAATCCGTTTTTCAATATCCTCAAACAAGGGCGCTTCAAGACACAGCGGTTTGCCGGTGTAAGGATGCTCAATTTCTAAGCGCCAGTTGTGCAAGGCTTGACGGTCCATAACCAAAAGTGCTCGGTCGTCGTCGGTTAAACCGTCATTTAAAAAGCGTATGAAGACTTGGTCGCCACCGAGGTAGAGCTTGTCGCCCAAAATAGGGAAACCCAAGTGTGCCAGATGCACGCGAAGTTGATGCTGACGGCCGGTCAAAGGATGCAGCCGCACCAAAGTGGAATCTTTAAAACGCTCCATCACTTTCCATTCGGTTTTGGATGCTTGACCTTCACCGTCTACGCGAACCCCCATCTTGAGCCGCACTTCGGCACCCAGCGCCTTGGCGAGCGGCCAGTTCATGACCCCTTCATCCTCCGGCATCACCCCCTGGACCAACGCCAAATAGGTTTTGTCGATCCTCCGAGCCTCAAACTGGCGGCCCAGGCGAGTTCGGCCCAAGCCATCTTTGGCGCACAGCACCACCCCGCTGGTTTCGCGGTCCAAGCGGTGACACAAAGTGGGCATTTCATCGGTTTCGCCATAAATCGCACGGTGACGTTCATGAATGAGATGAATTAATGAGCCGGTCAGGTGACCGTGACTGGGGTGCACATTGATATGGGGCGGTTTATTCACCGCCACCAACCATTGGTCTTCAAAGATGATGTCCAAATCCCCTGGGTCCATGCTGGGGTCCCCGGTGACCGGCTGGGGATTGATTTGACGGACCACGACCTCTTGGCCGGTGCGTAATTTCAGGCCGACCTTCATCTTGGCAACCGGCGCTTTTTGAGGGTCCTTGAAAGGCCGGACCTCCACCATGCCTTCCTCGATCCAATTCTGCACGCCGCTGCGCGAACGCCAAGAAACCCGCCGAGCGATGAAAGCGTCTAACCGACTGCCATGTTCATCGTCCCCCACCTCATAGCGAAGTTCATGAACGTCGGCAGTCAAATCCCGCTGGCCGCGGCGCTTTTTTCGAACTGGTTGTCTAGGCATAAAAAAACCCCGGCAAGGACTGCCGGGGTTGGGGAATGCAGGCAGGCCCTAGAAACGGGCGATGCGGCGCATTCTGGTGGCGCGTTTGATGACGCGCTTGCGCTCCTTCAGAGCTTCTTGCCGAGCCCAGGTTGGCTTGGTAAAGAAGGTGTTTTCTTTGATTTGGGCAAAAATACCCGCGTGATTGCACTGGCGTTTGAAGCGGCGCAGGGCAGCATCAAGAGATTCGTTGGGGCGTACTTGTACTTTGATGGAAGACATCGAAACCGGTGGGGCTGTTACATTGCTGGCAACTATTTGCCAGACGGGTTGTACCCCGATTCGGGCCGAACATTCTAATGGAAGACAAGGAATCCGTCCAGCATGTAACTCTAGAAGGGCAGGTGCAAGCCGTGCTTTTTCAAAATGAGGAGAGCGGGTTCGCGGTGGCATCCCTGGAATTGGCCGCTGGATATGGAGATGACGAAAATCCCAGCCAGTGGGGCGGTTACGCCACAGTGGCCGGAGAGTTCGCCCCGGTGGCCATCGGCACCTATCTGAGGCTCCACGGCAAATGGGGAAATCACCCCCGCTTTGGCCGCCAATTCCAGGTGGGCTGGTCAGAGCACGCCACCCCCACCACTTTGGAAGGCTTGGAAAAATACCTAGGAAGTGGGGTTTTTCCGGGTATCGGCAAAGCCATGGCTAAAAAATTGGTCCGCCATTTTGGTGATAAAACCTTGGACGCGCTGGAAGCTGGGCCGCGGAAATTACAGAAAGTTTCTGGAATTGGGCCCAAAAAAGCCGCTGACCTCTACCAAGCTTTTGGGGAAAGTCGGGACCGCCACCGGGTCATGGCAGAACTGCGCGGCTTCGGCCTCAACGCCGGCCAAGCTAATTTGATTTACGAAGAGTGGGGTCCGGCGGCCATTGAAAAAGTCAAAAAAGACCCCTATGCGCTCATTGAAAACTTGCGCGGACTGGGTTTCAAGACTGCCGACGCCATGGCCATGAAGCTTGGAATTCCGGAGGACTCTGTGGTCCGCGGCCGCGGGGTGATTCGTCATTTGCTGACCGAAGGCAGTCGCGAGGGGCACGTATGTTTGCCGGAAACCCAAATCGAACAAAAACTTTTGTCGCTAGGCATGGCAAAGGAAACCATCAGCCAAGCGCTGGTGGACTTAGTGGCAGAAGAACGGGTGTGTTGTGAAGAGACCCCTTCCGACGACAGCCCCCGGTGGTTTTATTTACCGGCTCTTTATGAGGCGGAAGTTGGCTTGAGTGCCCACATCACCCGCATCTTGAACCAATCTTCCCCACCTCTGGCGGACGCCTCCACTCTAGAAGCAGCGATTCAACGTTCAGCGTGGCCTCCCGATGACACCCAAAAAAGGGCGGTGCAAATGGCTTTGCAGGAGCCTTTCAGCATCGTCACTGGTGGACCAGGCACCGGCAAAACCACCACCTTGCGACTATTGTTGGATGTCATGGAAGCGGCCGGGACCAAAAAAGTTTGCCTAGCCAGTCCCACCGGCCGGGCAGCCAAACGGTTGCAAGAAGCCACCGGCCGAAAGGCTTCCACTTTGCATCGTTTGTTGGGTTGGGAACCCGGCAACCACGCCTTCAAGCACCATGAAGATGAGCCGCTGGAAGCCGATTTCTTAGTGGTGGACGAAGTGTCCATGTTGGACTTACCTTTGGCACACGCGGTGCTCCGGGCGGTTCCGGATTCGTGCCGGGTTTTATTTGTAGGCGACGCCGACCAACTCCCCTCGGTGGGTCCCGGCAAGGTTTTACGGGATTTGGTGAGTTCGCCAAACATCCCCAGTGTGCGCTTAGCGCATGTGCATCGGCAGGCGGCAGGCTCAGGAATTTCACAGGCCGCCCATGAAATTTTAGAAGGCCAAGTTCCGAAGGGCTGTCCTCAGGGCAGTGATGGAGACTTTTTCATCGTCACCCCGCCGGATGCCGATGCCGCCGCTGAAATGGTAGAAAAGTTGGTTTGTGACCGCATACCCACCAAGTACGGCTTGGACCCGATGAAGGATATTTTGGTTTTGTCCCCCATGTACAAAGGCGTTTTGGGGGTAGATGCGCTGAATGAAAAATTGGGGCAACGCATGAACCCCGATTCCAAGGCAACTTGGGCGGCACCGTTTCGGCAAGGGGACCGCATGATGGTGGTAAAAAATGACTATGACCGAGAAGTCTTTAACGGTGACACCGGGGTGGTACGCAAAATCACCGATGACCAAGTGTTGGTGGAGGTGGACAATCGCATGTTGGCCTATGGCCCGGACGAATTAAAAAGCATCTTGCCGGCTTATTGCGTGACGGTGCACCGTTCCCAGGGGTCAGAATCTCGGGCAGTGGTAGTTGTTGCAACGACTAGCCATTGGATCATGTTGCGAAGAAATCTTCTTTACACCGCCATTACCCGCGGCAAAGAATTGGTCGTTGTGGTCACTGACCAAAATGCTTTACGGTGCGCCGTCGGCAACTCGGAAGAAAATCTGCGCTTTGGTCGTCTTGCTCAGCGCTTGAGTTAAGCCCGTGATGAAATATCGTTCGGCGCTTGGGCTAGGCCTGTAAAAAAGTTAGAGACCCTGAAGAGCTAAAAGACTCCTTTTAAACTCCGGAATAAATCGATCCTGCAGGTGTTCAATGCAATTGATTTGCAAAAGAATGGTTTTTATACGATGAGGAATCCGTTGCAATCCCTCGTGGCCAATCTGCCGATAAATACTGCTCACAGCATCTTGCCCAGAACTAATTAGAACTTCTGCTATTTGCCCATCATTCATTTTTGACTCACTGAGGGTGCGGAGAAAGTCTTCGAAATAAGTGATGGATTTTGACCTTTCCTGTTTAGGTCCATACACAAAAATCCTACCTAGCAATAATTGGGTTTGAAAATAAGACGGCCATTGTTTGAGGGATTCCAAGCCAAAGCCGGCCGCCTTTTGAAGCATTTGGTGATTCCACCTTGACCTTGAGGCTTTTCGAAACCACCAAGCGCTCATGCTGTTAAGCAATTTGGGGTCCCTTTCAATTGCAATGGCTTTTTCGTAACAAGCATAGGCGTCTTCCTGGTGACCTTCCTCAGCATAAATGCCGCCTAAATTGTGCCAAGCCACCCATGCGGCAGGGTTTTCAGCAATGGTGTGCTCCCAGAGCGCTTGTTCGTTTTCATATTTTGGCGCCTGTGCCCAAACCATTCCTATACAACCCAGCAACAGGGCTGCTGCCCCAAGGCGTTT
>Ga0066376_10002499_pt1 | contig 17074 bp, 14 predicted proteins | sample Knorr_S15_td_Bot_FD_77009 | JGI IMG/M metagenome (GOLD analysis project Ga0066376, IMG submission 77009) | Marine microbial communities from Southern Atlantic Ocean transect - Knorr_S15_td_Bottom_ad_5009_LV_A | ecosystem: Environmental > Aquatic > Marine > Oceanic | place: Southern Atlantic... | reverse complement strand
TCTAATGAAGCAGCAACCAGCGTGGTTGCGTGGTGCAATTACAGGAGCATTGTGGGCCGCTATACTCTACGGGTTTTCCTCTGCATTCTTCGCACCACAATTCCAGTACGCACTATCCGACACGTACGTTGCCGTTGCCGCTAGTGGTATCGGAGGTGTATGTGCTGCTCTACTTACAACAGTATTTTCTCCCCACACAACATGAATAAATTTTCGATTGTTCTTCTCTCGCTTCTCTTTACCGCCTGCGCCGCCGGTACAGGTACTACAAACCCTCCTGCTGATGCTTCGCAGAGTGAATTGAATATGGCTGAGATGATGGGTATTACGGTAGAGGAACTGCGTAAACAAACTCCTGAGGAGCACATGAAGATGATGAAGAACATGATGAATATGAAAGATTCAAATGCAGTAGAACCTACCGCCAATGCAGAAGTAAAAGCAGTGTATGACTCGCTGTCTCCACAAGCACAGGGACTGTACTTCAAGCAAAGTAAAAAGCTTACACAGCCCGTAGCTGCACGCATTGTAGAACTCGATGAAAAGACAATTGGATGCTTTGGTCCTTCACAGGTGCTCAGCATGTCTACGGATGATAAAAATCTTGGTGGACAATGTTGTGGAGCACTGACAGATATCACCGCCTACCGCATTCAACTAGAAACCATAGAACATTTTATAGTAGAGAATGGCGGAAGAGACATTATCCCTGCAGACCCTTACGACCTTACCGTAGAAGTCTCTCAACAATTAACGCAGATTGATAAAGACATCACGCTATCATCGGAGCAGCAAATGACGTTTGATAATGCAGTCGCCATGTCGCATCATGGAGGGCCATGCTGTTGTAAATGCTGGAAGTGGTTTGTGATGTCAGGGCTTGCCAAAAACCTTATTGTAGAAGAGAAGTGGAATCAAAATCAGATAGCAGAGCTTTGGGACATCAGTAGCTCATGTGGACATGCGGAAGACACTGATATGCACGCACACTACAGCTGATGAAATTCTCTCTCCTATTGATTTCCGTGCTTTTCCTCTCTGGATGCCAAAGTATTCCAGAGGCTAAGCCTTCTACCGTGCTGGAAGTCTCTGATGGGGATACGATTGAGATCAACCCAACGATTGTCAATAAGACCATCAATGGAAAACGTTTCAAGATGTATGGATACAACGGACAAATTCCTGGGCCCATGATCAAGGCGCCTCAGGGTTCTACTATTACCGTCATCAGTAAGAATCATATTGACTATGAGACAACGATTCACTGGCACGGACTGCGACTAGATAACAAGAGTGATGGTGTACCAGAACTGACCCAAGAAGTGACAAAACCTGGACAGTCACATCGCTACACACTCACCTTCCCCGACGAAGGTATCTACTGGTACCACCCACATGTGCGTGAAGACATTCAGCAAGATATGGGACTGTATGGAAATATGTTTGTAACATTAGATGACAGCTGGGGATACAATCCCGTAAACAAAGAGGAGGTTATCATTTTGGATGATCTGTTCTTGGATGAAAATGGTGAGAACGTTCCCTATGGAAAAGACCACCCTAACTTTGCCTTGATGGGACGGTTTGGAAATCTGATGCTCATCAATGGGAATACTGAATATGCAAAAGAGTATAAGAAAGGATCCGTCGTACGGTTTTACTTCACCAACGTTGCAAATGTACGCACGTTTCGACTTCATATCCCAGGCGCTCAACTGAAACTTGTCGGTTCTGATGTTGGACGCTACGAACACGATACGTTCGTAGATAACATTACTATTTCCCCTGCGGAGCGTTACATCGTTGAAGCGCTTTTTGAAGAACCGGGTGAGTACTCATTGATGCATAGCAGTCCACTTGCAGAGTTTTCACTCGGAGAATTCACGGTATCCGAAAACGCTGTACAACAATCCTTTGCGGAATCATTTAACACGCTACGGTCCTATGATGATGTGATTGCTGATATTGATGCCTTCCGAGAGGAGTTTGATCGCCCTGTGGATAAAACCCTAAAGCTGACCATCGACATAGACGGTACCATGGGCATGCTGCACGAAGGAATGGAAATGGAGCACGACGAAAGTGGAATCGAGTGGGAAGACACGATGAAAATAATGAACCTAACCATGGCAAGCGAGGACTTCCAATGGAAGATGGTAGATGCGCAGACCGGAGAAGCCAACATGGACTTCATGTGGAAGTTTGCCGTCGGTGACCGCGTCAAAGTGCGCATCATCAACGAAGAGGACAGTGCCCACCCAATGCAGCATCCTATTCACTTTCATGGACAACGGTTCTTGGTGCTTTCCGAAGATGGCGTGCCCAAGGAAAACCTCGTCTGGAAAGACACAGTCTTGGTCCCTATTGGTCACACGGTAGACCTTTTATTTGATATCACAAATCCCGGAGACTGGATGTTCCACTGTCATATTGCTGAGCATCTTAGCAACGGAATGATGGGCATGTTCCACGTATCACAGTGACCGAATCCTGTTGTACCATTGGCAAACGCAAAGATGTAATACTGCCTATTACTACTACGATCATTGTCGCAGCATACGCTGCACATTTTCTTGATCTCTCCGGAACAGTTGCATTATTTTCAGAAAGCATCTTTGTTCTCATGAACAAGATGTGGTGGGGAATGTTGCTGGGAATTTTCTTCGTAGGAGTAATGGATCATATTCCACGTGACCTCATTATCTCTGCTCTTGGAAAAGGGGGAACGTTTGGCGGACTCTTGAGAGCTACCGGTGCTGGAGTGCTGCTGGATCTATGTTCTCATGGAATACTGCTTGTCGGAATGAAGCTCTATGAGCGTGGTGCAAGCCTAGGCCAAGTGATGGCATTTCTTATCGCAAGCCCCTGGAACAGTCTGTCACTCACACTCATCTTGTGGGCTCTTATTGGACTCAAATGGACTATCACATTTCTACTTCTTTCGATGGTGATCGCACTGATCTCTGGAACCATCTTTGAAAAGCTGGTTGGTAAGGGAGTGCTTCCCGAAAATCCCCACAAGAAAGATATACCAGAAGACTTCCTATTTTGGTCTACAGCTAGGGCTGAACTTGCTAAAGCAAGCATCACACCTAAGACGATGGCACTCACACTTAACGATGGACTAAAGGGATCTGCGATGATTTTGCGTTGGATCTTCCTCGGAACGGTACTGGCTGCACTCCTGCAAACATTTGTCTCTGCAGATCAGTTCCAAACATACTTCGGGCCAACACTTGCAGGCCTGGGACTTACGCTTCTTGTCGCTACCATTCTCGAAGTCTGCTCTGAAGGGTCAGTCCCTGTTGCGGGAGATTTGCTGACACGTGCAGGGGCTCCTGGTAACTCCTTTGCATTCCTCATGACAGGAGTCGCCACAGACTACACCGAGATACTTTCTCTGAAAGAGACTACGAAGTCCTGGAAAATCAGTTTCTTCCTCCCTCTCGTGACTGTGCCTCAGGTGATACTGATAGCAATCATACTCAATAAGATGGTAGCCTAAGTGGGATGTCAGATTACGAAAAGTACACCATAGGAAGTAAGAATCCGATCAAGCGGTGGCTGCACCGTCAGCGGTTTTGCGCATCACTCAAATATCTTGATCTTCATTCGAGTCAGAGTTTTTTGGATTATGGCTGTGGTGATGGAAACCTTAGTCTGCAAGTGCAGAAAGCCAATAGTGATGTCACTATCGTAGCGTTCGATCCTGCGACGCAGCTTTGCGATCAAGCGAAAGAAAAGCTGAAGAACTTCCCAAGCATTACCGTTACATCTGATTTCGGATCTGGCATCGGTCTATTTGATCGAGTAGCTTGTCTTGAAACGATCGAACATCTACCAAGCGAAGAACTCGAGGATCTCTTTTCAAACATCAAGAGTGTCCTCAAAGAAGATGGACAGTGTCTATTTACGTTCCCAATTGAGCACGGTGTTATTTCTCTTATTAAAAACTGTTATCGCATCTGCACGGGTCGTGACAAGTATGTTTCTCTGAATAGAACCTTTCGCAGATTCTTCGGACTGCCTGTGCCACGAGAGACGCCTGAGCGGCTGAGTGATTGTAACTATATTTATAGCCACATCGGGTTTGACTGTAACCAGATGATCCACAATATTCGAAAGCACTTTATCGTAGAAAACATACACGTATTACCCTTAGGTGTTATCTGCTTGGGGCTGGGCAACAGTATTGCTGTTGTTGTGAAGAAGTTATAGCTTCAAGTCCCCTTTCGTAATCTTGAGTACCGCTCCTCGCTTTACGTCATTGTTCAGCAAGTAGTCTGCGACATATGTCTCGAGCGTATCCGTAATCGCACGCTTCATTTCACGTGCACCAAACTTCACTGAATATCCCTTCTCCGCAATTGCTGCTACCGCATCATCATCTATTTGAATAGCGATACCTTTGCCCTGCTCTAACTCCTTGATAATAGAACCAATCATCATTGACGCTATTTGAACCGTTTCGTCTCTTGTTAGTGGCTGATACAAAATAACATCATCGAATCGGTTGAGGAACTCTGGTGAGTACTTCCCGGATTTGATGAGCTCATCGAGCAATTCTTTTTTAAACTGATCTGGGTCTGGATTTTGGTGATTTTTCAGGAACTCGACAATGAACTGCGCACCTGCGTTCGATGTTGCGATAATAATCGCGTTACGGAAGTCGGTCTTTACTCCTTGTCCATCGATCAAGTGACCTTCATCGAGAATCTGCAGGAAGAGGTTGAGCACTTTCTTGTCTGCCTTTTCTATCTCATCAAGAAGGATGAGGGAGAATGGTTTATCTTGGATAGCTCTTGTGAGGAAGCCTTCGGATGGATATCGAGGATCGGTAGATCCTATCACCATGCTGACACTGTCTTCGTTTCCGTATTCATTCATATCCATACGGATCATATTGTCTACAGATCCAAAATAGTGCGTCGCTAGAGTTTTGGCTGTCTGTGTCTTACCGACACCGGTAGGACCCAAAAAGAGGAACGTGCCAATAGGCTTTTTACGATTGGTGATGTCTGCACCTGCCCGCTTGAGTGCATTGGTGATAGAAGTGAGAGCTTCTCGTTGACCCACAACTTCCTTTGCCATTTGCTCTTCGAGATTGCGCAGGATATCTTTCTGCTTTTCATCTACACCGGTGATGTCCATATGTGCACGCAGTGAAATCATTTCACGAACATTTTCCTCAGTGACATACTCCGCCTTTGCATCTTTGGCATTAGCTACAGCATCGTAGAGGAGATCGATTGCCTTGCCGGGGAAAGCCCCTTTGTGCACATAACGATCTGCGAGGTCGATGATTCCCTTGAGTGCCTTGTACGTTACGTGTGTATGCTGCCTATCTTCTATACTAAAGTACTCCTCCATCAGCACCGACATCGTGTCTGCAAATACCGTAGGCTCCAGCGAGATCACCTCAAACTGAGACTCTAGTGCAGTATTCGTCTTGATGTATCGGTGATATTCTTTGGTATCGGCAATACCTATGATATTGATATTTTTTGACTGGAGGAATTTGGTCAGCACTCCGGCAATCTTGGCGTCCCCCGACCGAAGAAAGAGACCGATGTTTTCGATCACAAGGATATAGTGCCCCTGATGGTCGGCCCGCTTAAGAGCGCCTAGGAGCACTGTATCCGGATCGTGCACACCCGAGAGAAGATCTTGGGCTTTCAATTTGAGAACGTGTGTATAGGCATATCCCTGCTGACTCTCTTGGAGCCGCAACTGATAGGCAATATTTTCAACGAAGGTCTGTTTACCAGAACCGTCATCACCAGTGATAATAATGTTGTGTTGGCTGGAGCGCGACAGAACATGCATCGCATCCTTAAGCCTGTCTAAGTGAATGGTAACTTTGTGCTCTCCGCGATAGAGAATATTCTGACTGATATCTTCGGTTATGCTATCAAGTACGTCATTAAATCCCATCACCCACTTGCGACCCATTCCACCAAAGGACTTTATTAAACCTGCAGGACTCCACCCTTTATCTTTGTGCCACACTGCTGCGTGGTAATTCTCCCATTTCACAATCATCTCCATATCAGCAAGAGAAAGATCTAGGGAGTTGAGTAGATTCTCAAACGCTCCTTCTCGAGAGAATAATGTGTACAGCACAATGTCGGCGTCCATCTTGCGCGCGCCAAAGCGTTGCATATTGGCAGCCGCCTCAACAAGGAACGGGACGATCTTCTCGTTACCTATTTCTGGTTTTGCTATCTCTAAAAGATGATCTCTCTCGAGACCCATTTCATTCAGAATAAATTCCCCACGCTCTGTCTTGGTGACAGCTTCAAGAAGTTTATAGGATGTATCAGACTTTTTATCGAGTCTCCGCAATACATGATAGGTTAGAAGACAGGCAGAATTCTTTTTACTGAGTGCTTTGCGATTATCATTCTCTAACATATCCGCAATAAAACTCTGGATAACAATGTACCCAAACGTCAGTAGTGAAATACCGACAATAAAGTGGTTTAGTGTTTGCTCGCGGTAATCCTCGAACAGAACTACTGCAACAGTAAGTACAAGAATAAGTATGGCGATAGGTCCTTCTACAAAACGTCTCAGTACGCGAGCCGAGAATGCTCTGGTTGCCGTTGGATCAAATAGAACTTGCATACTAGAAAGCGGCACTGAAAACGTAGGTAAGACCAACCCAAAAGAGTATCGGGAACGCGAGCCACGCTAAATAAAAGGCAGCAAAGCAAACCAGTAAAATAACCACTGCGGCAAGACCAAAGAAAAGCGTCACCGAGCGAAAGAGGAACCCAATTGTTCTACTCATCATATTCAACGTTAGCGTTTGCGAAAATTGACTCAGGTTAAACCCACGCTTTTGGTATGGGTCCGTAATCTGCCTCCATGGAGAAAAGAGCGTACGTACCAGAAAAATAAATGAAAAGATTTCTATTAATGCTCTTAGGTACTCAAAGAACACCGTCAGAATACGCTTTGGTTGATCCCAGAAGTACCAGTGTATGAATTCTGGCAAGGTGATGCCGGTGAAGATCAGCGGATGCCGTATCAAATCAAGCGGGCCCATAGAATCGGGGGTATCGACTGATTATAGCAGATTTTAGGCTTTTATTGAAGGTTGATCAGATAGAGTGGTATACTCCGGAAACTCTATGAAAGGACAGTTTATTGTTTTCGAAGGCCCCGATGGTTCTGGTACAACACGCCAATGTGCCTTTTTGGTTGATAACTTGCGCAAAAGTCAGAAGAACGTCTTGCTGACTGCGGAGCCCACAGAATCAGCAATTGGTCAAGAGGTACGCGGTATGTTACTTCGAGATACCATGCCTTCTCCAGATGCTATTCAACTACTTTTTTGTGCGGATAGAGCAAATCATGTCAGTACAGAGATAGATACTGCACTGAAAAAAGGGCAAATTATTGTGTCAGATCGCTACGCACTCTCGACCATAGTATATGGAGCTGCCCAGGGAGTAGATCGAGAGTGGTTAGAAGCTATTAATGCGAAGTTTCCCAAACCTGACCTTACGTTTATTACCCTTCCGCCATTTGAGGTGTGTATGCAGAGATTACAACGTCGTGAAAAACGCGATCAGTTTGAGATGGAGAACTTCCAACGCAGAGTGTATGAAAACTACAAATCCATAGAGGATCCCCATGTCATCTTTGTCGATACATCAGGAAGTAAACACGAGACTGCTCAGTTTGTCTGGCAAAAATACCAAGAGCACCTTGAACAAAGAAGCAAACATGAAAATCTGAAAATCTGAAAGTTTTCCACTTTTCTTTTTTTCAGTTTTTCAACTTTTCTGTCTATACTAGACATATGACTCCCCTCCTCCTCGACGGCAAAGAAGCGAGTAAAGCTCTACTTGAGTTTCTTCAGCCACTTGTCGAGACACTGGATCCTAAACTTGTTGTAGTACAGGTAGGTGATGACCCTTCGAGTGAAAGTTATATCAAACAGAAGATGAAGAGCTGCGAAAAGGTGGGGATGCGAAATGAGCATCGGCATTTGGATGCATCCACATCATTTGAAGAACTGATGGCAGTCATTGATGAACTAAATAAAGATGATGATGTCACAGGATTTTTTGTGCAGCTACCATTGCCAGATCAATTGAACGGTCGTGTACCAGAAATCATCAAAGCGATAGATCCTATGAAAGACATTGATGGTTTTGGTGCCTATAATCTCGGAAAGATGTTCCTTGGAAAAGAGTACGAACATTTGCCTCCAGCAACACCATCAGGAATTATTCGACTTCTTGAGCATTTTGATATTGAGATCGCTGGAAAGCATGTAGTGGTAGTGGGTCGCAGCAATACGGTTGGAAAACCTGTTGCCATCATGCTTCTTAACCGCAATGCCACCGTAACTATCTGCCACAGTAAAACAAAGGATCTAGAAGATCAGATACGCAAAGCTGATATCGTGATAGCAGCCGTTGGAAAGCCAAAGATGATTACTGCCGATATGGTGAAAGACGGAGCGGTGGTTGTTGACGTTGGAATCCACAGAACAGAGGATGGTCTCTGTGGTGATACGGACTTTAAAGGGCTTGAGAGCAAGGTTTCTGCCATCTCTCCAGTACCTGGTGGAGTGGGCCCTATGACGGTTGCTAGCCTCATTAGAAACTGCGTTACAGCAAAAGAAAGGCAAATGGCCATTAGATAATTGCTTGCGAAAAATAAAAAAGTCTATAGTATGACTCCGTGGGAAACGACCTTCCGCCGCAATATAGGCCTCCTCGGAAACATGTCCGTCGAGCCTGCTTAAAAGTGGAAAGTGGAAAGTGGAAAGTGGAAAGTGACTCTGTTGTCACTTCTGCAATCTTGCTATTTTCTGTTTTCCGTTTTCCGTTTTCCGTTTCGTAATATGTGTGGAATCTTGGCTATATCCGGCTATCAAGATGTTATCCAAGATCTCTACGATGGACTGATGCTCTTGCAGCACAGAGGGCAGGACGCCGCTGGAATCATGACCTATAACGACCAGTTCCACCTGAAGAAAGCGAATGGTATGGTGCGCGATGTCTTTCATGCCAAGTCCCTCTCCCGCCTAAAAGGGCCTATGGGTATTGGCCACGTGCGCTACCCTACTGCAGGGTGTAACTCCGAATTTGAGGCACAGCCATTCTTTGTAAATAGTCCTTTTGGTATTGCACTTGCCCACAATGGAAACCTGACAAACTATAAAGAACTCAGTAAAGAACTCCTCGAAAAGCACTACAGACACTTAAACACATCAGCGGACTCCGAAATACTTCTGAATATCTTCGCTGTTGCACTCGGAAATCAGAAACCTAGAAACCTAACACCAGATCATGTATTTGGCGCTATGAAAACAGTATTTCGAAAGTGCAAAGGAGCCTATTCCGCAGTAGCGCTCATTGGTGGTCACGGTATTGTAGGGTTTCGCGACCCTCATGGTATTCGACCGCTCGTTCTTGGTAAACGAAAATATGGCATGAAAGAGGAGTACATTATCGCTTCTGAGAGTAGCGCCTTCTATGGTCTAGAGTTTGAGTTTGTCCGTGACGTTAAGCCCGGTGAAGTAATCTACATTGATAAAAAGAATAAGCTGCATAGCCGCATCGTCACACCAGGAGTATTAAACCCCTGTATTTTTGAATGGGTCTACCTCGCTGCTCCAGACTCTACGCTTGATGGGGTGAGCGTCTATAAAGCGAGAGTGCGCATGGGAGAGTATCTTGCAAAGCAAATCAAAGAGGCTGGAATAAAAATTGATAGTGTCATTCCCATCCCCGATACCGGTCGTGCTTCTGCAACAGGTCTTGCAGATAAAATCAAAGCCAGATATCGAGAAGGGTTTGTAAAGAACCGATACATTGGTCGCACGTTTATTATGTCAGGGCAAAAGATTCGTAAGCGTAGCCTCAAGTTTAAACTGCACCCTATCGAGTTGGAATTTAAAGGAAAGAATGTTCTTCTTGTTGATGATTCAATTGTTCGTGGAAATACCAGCAAGAAGATTATTGAACTGGTCCGCGAAGCTGGTGCCAAAAAAGTCTACTTCGCCTCTGCTTCTCCACCTATTATTGGGCCGGACCCCTATGGAATTGATCTTCCAACGACATCGGAATTGATTGCAGGGTCTAAGTCGATTGAAGAGATCCGCAAATTTATTGGAGCTGATGGGCTCTACTATAGCAAGATCGAAGATTTGCATAAAGCGATCTTGTATGGAAACAAGAAGATTAAGGGATTTTCTGAAGGATGTTTTACGAAGAAATACCCAACTCCAGAAGTAACACCCAAGCTTCTGAAAGCTCTAGGTGCCAGTAGAAATACTTCACGTACCAAAGGTAACAAAAAAGATGATGAGGAAGATGGGGATGGGAGCAAAACTATGAGCCTCGTCTAAAACCCATGAAAATCCTCCTCACATCGTTAGCGGCTCGAGGCCATGCTATTGCGGATGCCCTCTCTCGAAGCCCTCAGAACCCGGAGATTATTTCTGTTGTTCCTGCACGCAACCCCGGTATAGCAGCCCTTGCTGCAGAGCAGTTTGTTGCCGATTTAATGGACTTTAGCGCAGTGCTCGACATCGCCAAAAAGACAAAACCAGACTTTGCCTTCGTCGCACCCGATGACCCTATAGGCGCCGGTCTCGTTGATGCACTCGAAGAAATTGGTATTCAGTCTGTTGCTCCCAAAAAGAACCTAGCACAGGTAGAGGCAAGCAAGGGATTTACCAGAGACCTCCTAGCGAAGCACGGCATTGATGCATCACCAGTGTACCGTGTATTTACGGAGTCTGATGCTACTACTATTCGTTCATTCCTTGATGAGCTAGAGGGAAACTATGTCGTAAAATACGATGCACTCAAGGGAGGAAAGGGAGTGAAGGTGAGTGACGAGCATGTGCATACTATTGATGAAGGAGTTGCCTACGCCATAGAATGCATCGAAGAATGTGGTCGCGTCGTTATCGAAGAAAAACTTATTGGTGTGGAGTTTAGCTTGATGAGCTTTGTGTCTGGAACAACGGTTATCGATATGCCTGCTGTTCAAGATCACAAGCGTGCATACGAAGGAGATACTGGGCCAAACACCGGTGGAATGGGAACCTATTCTGATGCGAATCACAGTCTTCCCTTTTTAAGTGACAATGATCTAGACGCTGCAAAAGAGCTCAACGAGCAAACGGCAAAGGCATTGCAGGATGAATGCAAAGAACCCTATAAAGGTATCTTGTACGGAGGATTTATTGCTACCAAAAAAGGAATTCAGCTCATTGAATACAATGCGCGTTTTGGCGACCCAGAAGCTCTGAATGTTCTGCCACTACTCGAATCGGACTTTGTGGATATCTGCCAAGGCATTATCAGTGGAGACCTGAGTGATGACATGGTTTCCTTTGCGAAGAAAGCTACCGTCTGTAAGTACATCACCCCAGAGAGTTATCCCGAGAGTAAAGATAATAGAGGCGAGAAGGTAACGCTTCCTGATGCAGTTGACGATGCCCGGATCTATCTTGGCGATATTTCTGAAAAAGATGGAAACCTGACGCTCGGAGGATCTCGCACTGCAGGGATTGTCGGCATTGGTGATACCATCGCAGAAGCTGAAACTATTGCGCAGCGCCTCTGTGAGAGTGTTGAGGGATCTGTGCGATTCCGCAGTGATATTGGTACGAAAAAGATGATAGATGAGCGTATCGATTTGATTGAAAAGGTGCGAAAAGGGTAAGATTAGCTCAATGCAAAGAGACTACACTAGAGTACTGATTCCCTTCGTCTATTTTATAGCCGGAGCAACGTCTATCGCTTCTGTTGCAGCAACATTTTTCTATAAGGATGATTTGCTGCTGTCTCCTGCCCAAGTGGCTCTCCTTGGTTCTATAGCGATTATCCCTTGGAGTATAAAGCCGGTGTATGGGTTCCTTTCTGATAGACAACCTATATGGGGATGGCGCAGAAAGCCGTATCTCTTTATAGCGGGTTTGATGAGCGCAGCGGGATATTTTTCCATGGCTACGTGGGTCAACTCATTTGGGGATCTAGTCGTCGCACTCCTACTTTCTGGCATGGGGTTTGCTCTCGCAGATGTAATTGTGGATGGTATTGTTGCAGAGAAGAGTAGAGACCAGAGAGTAGCGGGAAAACTGCAAAGTATTTGCCGTGCTGCTATTATGGCTGGAGCCCTATCTGTAGCCTATCTCTCCGGTATACTTGTCGAAAGTATTGGGCCACGGAACGTGTTCTTTATTACAGGATCTCTGCCACTACTCACCAGTATTCTTGCCATAGTAATCAAGGAAGAGAAAACAAATTTCCCTACATTCTCCCTAAAGGAGACATGGGTGAAATTTAAGAATGCACTCAGTAAAGATCTGATGTGGGCGATTGTCTTCGTCTTTATCTGGCGAGCGACTCCGTCTAGTGGAGGAGGGCTATCATACTTTATGATTGATGAACTTGGTTTTGACGCAGAATTCTTTGGAAGATTGAGTTTAATCTCCCATGCCATGGGTATTGTTGGCGTGCTCATCTTTCGCAAATGGCTACTTGCTGTCTCGCTACGCAAACTCTTTTTCTGGATTATCATCGCATCCGTTATTTTGAGTCTTCCGACCATTGGTCTTGTGTACGGATGGTATGAGTACGTGAACATGAGTCCACGGTTCTTTGCCATGGCAGATACATTAATCTCTGCCCCTCTTACAGAAATCGCATTCATTCCACTGATGGTACTGACAGCGAGGCTCTGTCCTCGAGGAATCGAGGCTACGATGTTTGCCGTGCTCGCATCCATCATGAATATTGGTCTTGCCGTGTCTGACCTTGGAGGTGCGTGGCTCCTGAATTTCTTTGACGTCACCCAAGCCATTGGAGACGTCGCTGCAAACTACTCTGGACTTCATAAAGTATTGTGGATAGCAATCTTGAGCAGCTTCCTTCCGATGCCCTTTATAAAGATGCTTCCAGATGTTCGTACAGCTGGAGAGATACCTAGCCCATCAAAACATCAAGCTATTAAAGATGTAACAGCAACAGAGAAGAAGGATATTGCTTAAACTCCAACCGAAGCTAATTTATCGAGTTGATCTTTCTGCAAGAGTGCTTCGATGATCTGCAAGATGTCCCCCTCCATAATGCCAGGAAGGTTATTGAAGTTCTGTCCGATGCGGTGATCTGTTACACGGTCTTGTGGGAAGTTATACGTACGGATTTTTTCGGATCTATCCCCAGAACCAATCTGTCCAAGGCGCATATCCCCTCGCTCTTTAGCGAGTCTCTGCTGCTCAGCTGCATACAAACGTGATCGCAGGATGCCCATCGCTTTGTTCTTGTTTTTAAGTTGAGACTTTTCATCCTGACAAGAAACAGTGATATCTGTTGGAAGGTGCGTTATACGCACTGCTGAGTCTGTGGTATTTACCGATTGTCCTCCAGGACCTGACGAGCGAAAGATATCGATACGAATATCTTCATCTTTAATGGTGATATCTACTTCTTCAGCCTCAGGAAGAATTGCGACGGATGCAGCCGATGTATGCACGCGCCCCTTGTTCTCTGTAGCAGGAATACGCTGTACCCGATGGACACCAGACTCAAACTTCATCATTCCATACGCACCCACTCCGTCGATCTTGCAGACTGCTTCTTTCACTCCCCCGCTCTCTGCATCCTTTTTATCTAAAAGCTCGGTCTTCCACTTCTGCTCCTCTGCAAAACGCAGATACATACGCAGAAGTTCTCCTGCAAAGAGTGCTGCTTCGTCCCCTCCTGTCCCTGCTCGAATCTCGAGGATGACTGATCGGTCATCATCGGCGTCTTTTGGAATGAGGAACAACTTCATCTCTTCCTCGAGTTCTGGGATACGCTTGCGCGCTACATCTGCCTCCTCATCTGCCATTACTTTCAGCTCGGGGTCATCCGCTGATTCTTTGGCAAAGGTGATTGCTGCCTGTGCTGCATCATACTCTTTGATCATACCCAGCAAAGGCTCCAGGTCTTTCATGCGCTTGCCTATCTTTGCTATTTGCTTTGGATCGCTCAGGACTTCGGGTTCCATCATCTTTTTCTGCAAAGCATCGAATTCGGCCGCAAGGGAACGAAGTTTATCAATCATAATCGTTAGTTAGAGTTATTCTTTTTCTTACCACAGTGTTCGCATACAGCAGCCCATGTGTAGTTCATCTTTCCACAAGAGCCACAAGTATCTTTGATCTGCTTACCGCATCCACCACAGTACTCTTCACTTAGATCCAGCGGATAGGTGCAGGTAGGACATTGCATATTGCGAATCTTCCTCTTTCCACCTCGAACAGGGTCCGTCGCTCTTCGGTGAACAGAAACGATGAGTCCACCAAGTAACAAGATGATAACTGCCATCATCAAGTAGTACCCGACGATGCGTGTGAGTAGTGTGGCTTGTAATATCTCCCAGAGTTTTTCTAAGAGCTCTTTTGGAATCCAACTCCAGAGGAAAATAGAGAACGATTGCAAGCTGATGATGCTGGAAGCAATCAGTGCCGCAACGGCAATAATTTCCCAACGTGAATCCTTTCTCTTCGTTCTGCTATACCACCAGAGCGTGATAAAGAAGAAGGGAATCCAGAAGATGGCCTCCCAGAGAAAGACCTTGAGCTGACGGATACGTATCTGTTTTACATATTCACGTCTCAAGGGTTCCTCTGCAATACGAGCGATCTCTCTAAGATCGTCAAGCTCAGCCTGTTTCTGAGATATTTGCAAATCAAGTTTTGCAAGATCTGCTTGGGTGGTATCAACGGTATCTCGTACAGAGTCTTGATGACCATAGATTCTCTCGTCCTCTCCAGCAATTTGCTCTAGCAAGCTTGTATCGTACTCAGACCTAGCCTCTCTTTTTCGAGATTCAAGCTGCCATCTGGCTTGTTGTAATGGCTGAATAACTGTTTTTGAGAAATGTTCCACATTACGATTTTCAACAAGATCTCTATAGTTTGGGTAATTCACACTTGGAATCCCTGACTGTAAATCTACAATGGCTCTTTCTGAGAGCATGAGGATAATCAACGTCAGAAGCGCCACAAGAACCTTTACACCAAAGGAATACTTCTTCTCTTCATACGAGAAATGGAGCTCTTTTGAGTGCTTGCCGAAGAGTTTCTTGAAGATCTTGAACATCGAGAACTACTCTAGCGCCTTTTTCAGTGATTTTAAAGCTCAGAACCGTACAATATCACTATGAAAATCTTGGTTGCTATGTCCGGCGGTGTCGACTCCTCAGTAGTAGCCCATAAACTGAAAGAAGAGGGGCATGAGATTATTGGGGTTCGCTTTACGTTGTGGACAGATCCGCTTGCTCCTCCACTGGCACAGATACTGCCGAGTAAGTGTTGCAACGCACAGACAGTTGCAAGAGCAAACCAGGTAGCGAAGGATCTGGATATCCCGTTACAGATACTTGATCTTGAGCAAGAGTTTAAAAGAGATGTCGTCGATCCATTCCTCCAAGGGTACCGCGAAGGCAGTACGCCAAACCCCTGCATAGGATGTAATCGATCTGTGAAGTTTGGGAGGCTACTAGAGCTATGTAAAGAACTTGGCTGCGAAAAACTTGCAACAGGTCACTACGCTCGGGTGGCCGAGGAAAAGCAGTCTGATGGATCTGTTCGCTATCTACTGCTCGAGGGACTCGATAGAACAAAGGACCAGAGTTACTATCTGTATGGCCTCAATCAAGAGCAACTCAGCACAGTGATGTTCCCTCTCGGTGGGTTGCATAAATCTGAGGTCTTCGAACTCGCTATACAGTACGGCGTACCCTATGACGATACCAGTTACCGCGAGAGTCAGGATCTCTGTTTCTTTCCAGAGAAACAACCAGAGCAATTTCTAAAGAGATACATCAAAGATAGTAAGCCCGGAGATATCAAACTGGAAGATGGGACTGTGGTAGGACAGCATAAAGGCATTCCGTTTTATACCATTGGACAAAGAAAGGGCTTGGGCATTGGAGGCTTAAAAATACCCCTCCATGTCGTACGAAAAGACTGCGGCAGTAACACTGTTTTTGTGGCTCCTGATGGGGCTGATCTTAAAAAAGACCTATCAGCAAGTGATCTGCGATGGGTCTCATGGGAACCTCCAAGAAATGTGAAGAATGACTTTCAGGCGCGTATTCATTCACTGGGAACAAAGCATGATGGAGTACTAGAGCATGATGGCAAAACACTAGATTTCCGCTTTGATAAGGGATTAAGAGGAATTGCAGCAGGTCAATCTATCGTCCTCTATCGTGGAGAGGAAATTGTAGGAGGGGGTGTCATTACAGAAGAGATGCAAGAAGTAAAAACTATGGTACAATCGTGCTCCTGAGACTGTGATAAACACGTATTTTCTGCTACAATAAGAGGATTCCTCTACTCCCGCACCAAGACTGGCAAGAAGGCGATGATGACCACAAAGCCCATGTGGATAGTAGTGGCCAAATTCATATTGGCTCAGGAAACCAGAGCAAAACACCCCGGTTGAGCCGAAAACAGCCAGAATTAAAGAAAAAAACAGAATGGCAGGTCACTGATGCAGACGAAGTAGTTATAGCGATGCGTAAAACCATGACCACATCGGATCGCTGTGAACAAATAGTCTCTGTTCTCAAAGGTGTCCGTGGAGGTCTAATTGGTACGACGAAAGATCTGGTATATGAAGGGAGAAACCAATACGCACACAGCTACCGTGGACTGAAATTTCATATACGTGATATCAAGAAGATCTTTGCAAGTGGAGCAGATGGTATCTGGGGTTTTCTTGCTCAGCCTGTTTGGGTGATGCGTAAAAATAAGCCTGCAAAGGAATACAGTCGCGGATCTCTTTTTGCACTGGACGTTGTACGTTTTGGTGGAACATTCGCCACGATATTCGTAGCGCTATTTGTCTCGCTGAACTATCAGAGTTTCTTCCAGATCATCACTCCATATCTTGACCCTGTAGAGAGAGTATCTTCTCTTCATGGCAATCTGTCAGAGGTAGATAATGCGCTGAAAGAGAAGCTCCTCAAGAGCCCAATGCTTGCTATTGCAGGTCGAGAAGAAGGAAATTTTCTCAGCTATCTTCCGGCAGTTGGACCTCCT
>Ga0066376_10002497_pt1 | contig 17080 bp, 16 predicted proteins | sample Knorr_S15_td_Bot_FD_77009 | JGI IMG/M metagenome (GOLD analysis project Ga0066376, IMG submission 77009) | Marine microbial communities from Southern Atlantic Ocean transect - Knorr_S15_td_Bottom_ad_5009_LV_A | ecosystem: Environmental > Aquatic > Marine > Oceanic | place: Southern Atlantic... | reverse complement strand
AGACTGCCAGCGAGCTCCACCAATGACCTCCCAGTTTGAATTTATCTTGTAGGCCGCCCAGGATTCGATCAACCAAAGTTTGATTTCCATCTCTAGTTTTGTGTTCCCTAATATGGTCTCAATATCTGCATCTGCAGAAAGTTCCAGGTAAGTCGGGTCAATGACAAACGCCCATTTACCACGGTGAAATTCAGTATGCAGAGAGAAAGCCATATCCAGATTGTCGGCAAGATCCGAGAAGGAAGCGTCAATGTCCAAAGGCCCCCGATCGTCTACGGTACTTGAGCCTTCCAAACTGGTAGCAAACAGAAATGGCGTTACGAGGATCTCCCAGTCATCTTCTGTCTTGTCATCCCGGAGTACACCGCCAGCGAAAGCCGTAAACGAATAACCCAGCATGAGTACCACGACCATAAGACATGTCTTTGTTCTCAACATTGGTCGTCCTTCAGCTAAATACTGTTGCGAAGTATTATGAAGTATTGCCGTAGATTCCACAAACAACACGCTGGCTCAGCCTGCTGAAAACCTTGCTGGGTCCAGTTCGGGATGAGCACAAATGAAGAGTAAATTTTATCCGAATCGGCTAGGATGAATCGGTACAAGCCAATAGATTCCATTCACAAAGAACACACAAATTAGATGAGGTCAAACATGAAAATTGCCAGGAAGCTGACCCTTTTTTTATCGACAATGTTTCTGACAGGCATGGTCTACACCTCCACTGTGCTCGGCTCGCCATTTATCGAGGAAATGCCCAAGTTAACCGTTAGTGCAGATGACCCTAATTTGCGTGAGTGGACCAAACCCGGCGTTAACCCAAGTGACTACAACAGTTTGATGATTGTTCAACCCATCATCTTTTTGTCTGAAAAGAATAAGTACAAGGGTATGCAACCTGACCAGATGAAATACTTTGCGGATAAAGTCGCCATGATTTTCATCTCGAAAATGGGGTCAGCAATCGAAATTACGACGACACCGGGACCCGGCGTTCTGATTATGAACATGGCGATCACAGAGCTAAAAATGAAGAAGAAGAGGGGTATTCTGTCATTTACCCCAATTGGTGCGGTGGCTCATGCGGCAACATCGCAGACTGAATATGAAGACATGAATAAAATGGCGGAAAAGATCAACATGACCGACGCGAATTTGGAGATCGAGTTTCTGGATGGTGCTTCTGGAGAACGGGTGGCGATAAGAGTCCTGACTGTCGAAGGTAAGCAAAAGGACCGCGAAGAGAAGTCATGGTATGCACTGGGTGCTGAAATTGAAGAACTCGCGGACAGGTTTGCTGCCAACTATTCGGTCAGTATGGCCGACAAAAGGTAATCAGCCACGACTTGAACGCTGAGTTGTCGACCTCACATCCTCAGTCGTTCTTTCCGTGCATTTCGTCAATCGCCTTACGGGCTAATTTTACCCAGCGACCAATCAGAATCTTCGCATCTCCAGCAGGCGTGAATCCGGCTCTGAGAAACCGACTACCACTACCCCAGTGTATGGCCGCAGCGAGCTGCTTTCCGGTGATCGAATCAACCACTTCTGACTCAGTCGCAATGCCGCCAAGTCCCGCACCCGTCACCTTGGTATAGATAAGAACATTGTATGCACCTGTTGATGCGTCGATTTTGGTGATACCAATTCGAATTCTAGCAATCCCAGGTGCTGGTGAAGCCACGATCTTGTACGCATTATCTTCGGTGAGAGCCTCTGTTAACTCGGCGACAATGTAATCCCTGATTTCATCAAGTTCTGCCTGATTAAATTCGGGATTCTCTGGATCCTGCGTAAACAAAAGCGCAACAGGGTCGATCATGAAGGATGAATAATTGCCCAGGTCCTGACCAACGTATACGAAGGACGAGTCATCGGTCTTTACTAATCTGGAATAGTCCCTGAGGAATCCGCTTTCTGCCTGCTCTTGAACAGGTGCAGCGCACCCTGCAACGACAAGCACCGACAACAAGAATGAAGCGGATAAATAGGGCGATGAAAATTTCATTGTTATCTCCTGAATCGTCAATTTGAATTGTGATTACCGCAGGACCAATACTCTATTATAGAGGAGTTGATTAAACCACACCTTCTCTACCTAGTGTGGGTCCAAGACAGCTTCTCGCTCCAAGGCGGTGAGCGGGGTTCAGATGTTGGTATTCCCTGCCAGCACACATTCGCCCACGACAGGTTGCATTTGTGTACTTGAATCCTGACAAGCAGATCGAGGCCATCATCATAAGACATTTATCTCGAAACCAAACGAAGCCTGGTACTAGCCAGCCAGGGCGGCTCCAGAGCAAAAGTAAAACAGGTGACGCTGGAATCCGTAAAATTGAAACCAGCCGATGGCGATAATCGTTTTTCAGCTGAAGCGAGTTGGGTGGTTAATGGATCGGTGGGACACTGGGGACACATACACCAGCGTAACAACCGTTACCATGCTATTTTGACAATCGCCGTTGTAGGATCGCAATGGAAGCTTGAAGAAATGACGGTCCTACAGGAAGAACGCCTCTAACCAGGTTGCTAAGCCTTGTGCAGTTGCAATTTATTTACGCCGATCAGGGCCTTGCAAGTGCATGCATGGCTATCCTGAGAAAGAGCGATATCTCTGAATACTGAGCTGGTCGACGCTTCTTTCAGGCAGTCAATCGAAACTGATTTATCTGGATATCGTCTTCGCCCAAATCCGTGTAATTGTCATCGACCCGACCTTTAATATATTCACGCCAGGTAAAACTGCGATACACAGGTTCATCCTTCGACAACGCACGCAGTGGTTCAAGTACTGCGTCGCTCTTAGGGTTATAAAAATAGGGCGTGCTAAAGCGGCCTGCACCGCCATTTTCCAGCGACTGCATCGGCAGCACCCGGTGCACGGCGGCTCTATAAACATCGTTGGACCAGACCTGCAAGGAGTCACCAAGGTTCACGACGATGGTGCCACTTTGTGGGGGTACGTCGATCCAACCTGACTCTTTTGACAAGGTTTGCAATCCGCCCGTCATATCCTGTAACAGCAGTGTCAGTACTCCCGGGTCAGTGTGATGATGCAAAGCCATGTCCCCGAGACCGGCGACCTCCTCACGTTCAGCGGATGCCAGCGGATCAGAAATCGGATAGTAGTTAAGACGGACGGTGCTGGTTCTGGGATCTCCTGCCGGTAACGGCTCTGACTCGATCCCGTCACCCGCAAGAGCGCGATAGACTATATTCAAGGTTCGCTCTGCCACTGAACTCGATGCCAAAAAAAATCGATTCAGCGCTTCGAAAAACTCTGGCTGATCACCTGGCCATTGGTTGACGTCTGAACCGTCCTCCCGTGGCTGCATGTAATCAAACACCTCTTTCAAGTCACGTTTTCTTTTGGTTAGCTCGCGATCATAGTACCCCAGTGGGATCCGCTGAGTTCTCAGGACTTCGCGTTTTTTTGAAGCAGGTTGCGCAAAGAAATCGCCTGCTGCCTGCCACATATCCGAGATAGCTTGATCCATTCCATGATTACGCAGCAGGAAAAAACCGTGATCGCGGCAGGCTTTGTCCAGGGGTTCAAGCACGGAGACATCATGTTCGGCCGATTCAAGATCGATTGTAGGGACCAACATAGAATTTGTTTCATTCGCCAAGATTGTGACATCATCCATCAATTACACCTCTTGGGGCAACACTTGGAATATTTCGTCAATATGCCCGGCGCCAGGTTTCATGAACCGGGCGTCTGGGCCAATGAAATGGAGGAAGCAGGCTGGCATGGAGTCTGCGCCTCGGATCATTTGTGGGTATCGGACCATCGATATCCCCATGTATTTGTTGCGGCAACACAAATGGCCTGCGCAACGAATCAGATAAAAATCACAACCTCTTTCTGTAACAATCTGTTTCGGTCTCCCGTGGAATTCGTTCAGGGCGCGCTGTCAGTGCAACAGGCAGCAAATGGTCGCTTTGAAGCAGGACTCGGCGCTGGCTGGGCTGAGGCAGAAATGCTGGCGATGGGCATGCCGTACCCCGCGCCGCCCGAGCGTATCAGCAGGTACATAGAAGCCATGCAGATCGCCGGTGAATTGCTGAAGACAGGCCAGTGTGTTTTCAAGGGCAATCATTATCAAATTGACATATCCGGCGATGAATCGATTGGTCCGATCGTTGAAAATCCTCCACCGCTGATTGGCTCAACTGGCGGACCCAGGGGCATCCGCGAAATCACACCGCTGGTTGATCGATTGGAAATCAAGGCAAGCGCCCGCTCCACACGCGGCGGCCAGGTTGATCTGGCAGTGATGGCGACGGTGACTGAAGATGAAGTGAAACAAAACGTCGAGAGAGTAAGAAAAATCAGCGACGATATTCCCATCGGCATTTTCATACTGACTGCCGCCGGTGACAATGATCAGGTCGCAGGGATGAAATCCATTTTAGGTAATGGTTATCTGGGTGACTTTATGGGTCACCCGGAAGATGTCGCACGCGCTCTGACTTCTTTGGCCAACATCGGTATCGACCGGGTACAGTTGACGGAATTTGCACCCGGATCTCACGACGCCCTTGCGCCATTTCTAGTGAACCGCCAGTGAAAATCGGCATCACCATGTTTGCGACCGATCGGTCAGTTTCCCCGGTTGAACTGGGCAGGGCGGTAGAACAAAGAGGCTTTGATTCACTGTTCTTGCCCGAACACAGTCACATCCCGATATCCCGGCGAACAACCTGGCCGGGTTCGAGGCCCGGTAAAGAAGACGCCCTCCCCGACTACTATTCCCATATGTATGACCAGATCGTGTCACTCAGTATGATTGCGGCGACGACCGAGCATTTAATGCTAGGCACTAGTGTCACGCTGATCCCGCAACACGATCCTGTCTGGCTGGCAAAACAAATCGCGACGCTGGATTCTCTCTCGGGCGGGCGCGTTATATTGGGTGCAGGTTTCGGCTGGAATGTGGAACAAGGCGAAACCCATGGTGTCGTTTACAACCAGAGAAGAGATCGAACAGAAGAAAGTATCGCCGTAATGCGAAGTCTCTGGCGCCAGGATGTTGCAGAATTTCACGGGGATGAAGTGAATCTCGAACCCTCATGGGCCTATCCTAAACCGGCACAAAAAGGCGGGCCGCCCATTATCATCGGCGGCATGGGTCCCAGAACTTATGATGCGATCGGCCGTTATGCCGATGGTTGGATGCCTATAACAGGACGGTCAAGCATTAAGGATCGTCTCGAACCGATCGAACGGGCGTTCGAGAAATATGGACGCGATCCTGCATCGATACAGGTCGTCATCGCAGGCGCGACCACCGACCCAGTAGGCCTTGAGAATCTGCGGTCCGAGGGAGTGCAGCACGCACTACTCACCATCTGGAGCGAAGACCCGGATGAGATCTATCGACGGATGGATGAATACGCTGAACTAAAGCGGCTGGTCGAGGCCTAGCAGGCTGCTGAAAAACTAATTGTTAGACGCAACCCCTCTGTATTTGTGTTAGAATATGCTTCCATAGAGTAGCGACGAGACCCGGTCATGCGAGGAGCGCCAGACAATCAGTCTTCCATGTTCAGCTATGTCTCTCTGGAAGACAGAATCCCAAAAAGTCATCCGAACTTTTTCCGCGATGACCGCGTTGAACCCGTACTCAAATCTCCATGCGAGTTCGCCTTGTCCTCACGAAAAAATCCAATTAATCAGAGCTTCCCTATTAGTCACCCATCTTGACCAACTGCGTACCGAAGTTTTCGCCGGACAGGACCCTTATCAGTGCAGCCGGTAAATTCTCTACACCATGTAATAGGTCTTCTGAATAAACCAGGCTTCCAGCCTTAACCAACTCGCCAAGTCGGCGGTACGCCTCTTTAAATCTGTTAGCATAATTAAATACATAGAAACCCTGCATGGTGGCGCCTTTGTACACCAGGTTGAAATAGTTAGACGGTCCATACCAGTTTGCGTCTCCTTCATATTGAGAGGTGGCACCGCATAAAACCACCCGGGCTCCTTGCGCGATATTGTTAAGTGCAGCGTCGAGTATTCCCCCACCAACATTATCAAAATAAATGTCGATGCCCTTCGGGCAGAGCTGCTTGAGGCGCTCATCAACATCTTCTGACCGGTAGTTAATTGCGCCATCTATACCCAACTCATCCACCAACCACCTGCACTTCTTTTCACTTCCGGCCGTTCCAATGACTTTACATCCAGAAAGTTTGGCCAGCTGACAAACGATAGCGCCCACCGTTCCTGCTGCGGCTGACACAAACATCACGTCGCCAATGCGCGGTTTAGCTAGATCGTAAACCCCAAAATAAGCGGTCGCACCACTGGCACCCATAATGTGCATATTGGCTGTCAAAGGTTGCCCTGCTCTTGGTTCGATTTTTTCAATGGGTAGTGATCTACCATCACTGACAGCATATTCCTGCCAGCCGAATGGGCCAGAGACACGATCACCTTCTACGAAACCTGAATGCTTCGATTCCACCACAACACCCTGGCCTGAACCTCGCATCAGCGCACCAATGGGCAAGACATTGCCGGTTATACCGCCTGTACCAATCGCCATCCGCAGGGGTGGCGAAACCACCATTGCCGTCGTTCGGATAAGACACTCACCATCTTGCAGCTCAGGCACATCTTCATACTGCAATTCAAAGTTGTCTTCTGAGACTTCAGCTTCAGGATAAGACCGAACCAGCCATCGGCCGTTTTTCATATTTGAGGACATGTTTTACTCCAGGTCGTGTGATGCCACAATTGGACAACATGCTACCCGGATGGTGGATCGGGTCAACTCGACCGGGGCGAGTCCCGGCCCGGTTAATCATTAGCAACAAAAAACTGGATTTCTTTTACAGAAGTTCTTTCCCCCAGGGATCGCCTGCCCTAGAATGCCGCGCACCTCACCCCGGGCCATCCCTTTGAGCCAATCTGACTTCTCGACCCTAAAGCTTCTGCCTGCCTTACTGGCTAACCTTGAATCGCTGGGCTACCACGACATGACACCTATACAGGCTGCAAGCTTGCCGGTCATTCTGGATGGCAAAGACGTTATCGCACAGGCCAAAACAGGTTCAGGCAAGACGGCCGCATTCGGTCTTGGTTTGTTGCACAAACTCAATGTCGGGCAGTTTCGAGTTCAGACACTGGTGTTGTGCCCGACCCGGGAACTGGCAGATCAGGTGGCAAAAGAAATCCGCAGACTGGCTCGCGGCATTCACAACATCAAAGTACTCACCTTGTGTGGTGGGACGCCGTTTGGCCCGCAAATCGGTTCACTGGAACACGGGGCTCACATTGTGGTCGGTACGCCAGGCCGGATTGAAGAGCATCTGCGGAAAAAGACCCTCGGCCTGCAACACCTGACGACTTTCGTGCTTGATGAAGCGGATCGAATGCTCGATATGGGCTTTCAACCTGTCGTCGACACTATCATTGAATATCTACCACGCCATCGACAAACCTTGCTGTTCAGTGCGACCTTCCCTTACGAAATCGATCAGTTGTCCCGACGAACCATGCAACATCCCACACGAATTGAAATCGATTCTGTTCATGATGAATCGAGCATCAAGCAATATCTCTACAAGATCACAGGTAACCAAGAGCGAACACTCGCTTTGCGATTGTTGTTGCTACACCATCAACCAGAATCTGCACTGGTCTTCTGCACCACCAAACTGCAAACGGAAGAAGTTGCAAAAGAGCTCCGCGATCACGGATTCCACGCACAATCGATCAACGGTGATCTTGAACAACGTGACCGTGATATAAGACTCATGAAGTTTTCAAACAAAAGCTCATCGGTTTTGGTCGCGACAGACGTCGCCGCAAGAGGGCTGGATATTGAATCCCTGGATCTGGTCATCAACTATTACATCCCTCGAGATATGGAAATTTACACGCATCGCGTGGGCCGAACAGGCCGCGCTGGCAATAAAGGCCTTGCCTGTTCTCTCTATGCCGACAAGGAAAGCGACAAGATCAGCATGCTCAAAGCCTACCTGGAACACTCAATACAGGAAGAGGCGCTACCGGCAAAAAGCCTGCTCAAATTGCGCCCACAGAAACCTCCCATGGTGACCTTGCAGCTCGACGGCGGGAAGAAGCAGAAAGTTCGCCCTGGCGATATTCTGGGCGCCCTAACAGGTAACAATGGAATCGACGGATCGGATGTCGGTAAAATTAGTATTGCGGATCAGTCCGCCTGTATCGCTGTCGACAGAAATGTGGAAAGACAAGCGCTGAACATACTGGGCAAAGGTAAGGTGAAGGGCCGTTCATTTCGAGTCCGAAAAGTATAATTATTCCGGCCAGTGTTCTGGGCGATCTCTTCGAAGACCCACGACACGGCTTACGCAAAGCGTAAACGTGGCACACCTTTCCAGGTCGTTTATGGCTCATGTTCTGGGCCGATCTCCTCAAAAACCCAGGCAGCTGCAGTCTTTTTATTTAACGCACCACTCTGGACCCGATCCTTCCGGGATTCGTTCATTACCTCAATGGCGGTTTTGCCTTCCATTGCTTCCGTTTCATATAATGCCAGGTACGGTAACGGGCATTCGCACCCTGCCTGATCAACCAGCTTGAAGCGTTGGGCAGATTTCCAGCCAGTCGTCTCTAATACTTCGCCAAGATGCTGGTCTTCATAATATCGATTGAATTCATTTTCCTCGCCTTCAGTGGGTTCAGTCAGTACCAGAACGATTTGCTTTTTTGCCATCGAATTGCTCCAGGATAAAAAACGTCACCTTATCAAGAAACCCCGTTTCGGTTTGTCCAAATGACAAATCCTTACCGATAAGAAAACCTTGCAAATCATGTAATCACTGTATACATTGAATCATTCAAACGTTCGTTTGAACGATTTTGGAGAATTGATGCCTGATCTCGCTACCAACACAACCTCATCGGACACCCGGGAAAAAATCCTGGATGCGGCCGAGAACCTCTTTGTAGAACACGGCTTCGCGGCAACTTCAATGAGAGCAATAGCGCAGACAGCGGCGGTCAATCTGGCCGCTACCAACTACCATTTTGGGTCCAAGAAAGGGCTCCTGGCGGCAGTATTTCAACGACGAGTCCGCCCAATTAACGAGCGAAGGCTATCTTTATTAAAGGGATTGGAAGAGAGTAATCGCTCACTAACACTTAGGTCCATCCTGGAAGCATTCTTTGCTCCACTGAATGAGAATGCCTACGCAGACAAGGTGCCAGCGCTGATCGGACGCATATTGGCTGAACCTGAATCAATCACCAAACCCATCATGGATGAGACTTTCAGCGAGACTGCCAGCACCTTTCAGCGAGCCTTGAAGACCGTCTTACCAGAGGTCTCCGATGAGGATCTCCGCTGGCGATTCCATTTCATGGTGGGGTCAATGATCCAGATACTTCAATTCCAGTCTCCCCTCGGAACTGAATCTACACAGCAAACATTCATTGAAGGCATGAACCAACTTATCGAATTCTCGATCGCCGGTTTAGATCAGGCTAATAACAGGCAGTCACATGATTAAACGTTTTCTATACCCAATAGTTATAATAGTTGTTGGATTCGGCCTGGCAGGGATTATCGCCACTACTGGGCCGAAACTGGAGCAACAACCGCCTCCGTCTAGAGCACCACTGGTCAGAACGTGGAAAGCCCATAGCCAAACCGTACAGTTGTCTTCGATTACCTATGGGACCGTAATGCCGCGGACCGAAAGCGATCTCATCCCGGAGGTTTCAGGTCGGATCATCAGTATCTCACCGGCCATGGTGTCTGGTGGCTTTTTCAGAAAGGATGAGTTGTTACTGAAAATTGACCCACTCGACTATGAGGTTGCACTGGAGCAGGCCCGGGCCGGGCTTGCTTCAGCCCGTAGCGAACTCACCAATGCGAACCGGGCTCACGATCGGCAACTGGACCTGGCTAAGCGCCAATCAGCAAGCCAATCACAGCAGGATGATGCGCTCAACCGTCTACATTTCGCGCAGGCGTCATTGCGAGAAGCAAGAGCCAGACTATCCCTCGCTGAAAGAGACATTGCAAGAACCAGTATCTCTGCGCCCTACGATGGGCGAGTGCGATCTGAACGGGTGGATGTCGGCCAGTTCGTCACCCGCGGCTCACCGATTGCCAACCTCTATGCAACTGATGTCGCCGAGGTTCGATTACCCATTCACGATGAAGAGCTCGCCTATCTAAAATTGCCTCTAAATGGCGAGGAGTCAACACACCATCCCACAGTTATTCTACGAGCCCGGTTCGCTGGTGAAGATCATACCTGGGAAGGCCAGGTGGTCAGAACAGAAGGCGAATTGGACCCGCAAACCCGGATGGTTAACGTCATTGTTCAGGTCGACGCCCCCTACGAACTATCTGGCAATCGCCCACCCCTTGCCGTGGGTTTGTTCGTTCAGGCAGAGATTATCGGCAACAGGGTAGACCATGTATTCGTTCTGCCAAGATCTGCATTGCAGGCTAATGAACAAGTGTATGTGATCAGCAACGAAAATCGTCTGCAATTTCGTGATGTCGAGATTATTCGAATCGTGGCCGAAGACGTTTACATTACAGGGGGTTTAACTGCTGGTGAATCAATTTGTCTATCAACCATAGACCATGCCATTGAGGGGATGCTGGTCAGACCAGTGATCGAAAATGAAGGGTTCGCCTCATCATGAAACCCATCATTGCCTGGTTTGCCAATAACCACGTTGCCGCCAATTTGATGATGGGCCTGATTATTTTGGCAGGTCTGGTGGCACTGCCCAGCATGCCGAAAAAGTCCTTCCCCGATATCGACATCCCGGTCATTAGCATTACGGTCCCCTATCTTGGCGCTGCCCCGGAAGAAGTCGAGGAAGGTGTGTGTATTCGAATCGAAGAAGAACTCGAAGGTATAGAAGGCGTAAAACAGATACGTTCAAACGCTAACGAGGGTATGTGTACTGTATCCGTTGAATTGTACGAGAGTGCAGATCAATCGAAGGCGCTTGACGAAGTAAAAAATCGTGTCGACTCCATCGATACTTTCCCCGAAGAAACCGAAAAGCCCATCACCAACCTGATCACTAATATCAGGACTGTTCTGGATATTGCCATTACCGGTCCGGAAGACGAACGCGCACTGAAGGAGCTTGCACAACAGATTCGGGATGATATTACCAAGCTCAAGAATGTTACCCAGGCGTCAGTCAGCAATTCAAAGCCCTATGAAATATCAATTGAGGTTTCCGAAGCATCGCTCCGACGCAATAATCTGACATTTGACGACGTCGCCAATGCAGTACGCTCGGGATCACTGGACCTGCCGGGCGGTTCGATCAAGACCGAAGCCGGTGAAATCCTGCTTCGCACCAAGGGCCAGGCTTACTGGGGCCATGAATTTGAAAACCTTGTTGTCACGAAACGTGCAGACGGTACACGTCTATATCTGAAGGACGTTGCAAACGTCATTGATGGATTCGCTGATACAGATCAATCACTACGCTTTAATGGTAAACCCGCCTCTATGGTTCGCGTCGCCCGACTGGGAGAGCAGGATATCGAAGAGGTGAGCGAATCGACTAAAAACTACATTAAACAAATTCAACCCAGACTGCCGGAAGGTGTTGAGTTAACCATCTGGAACGACGGGTCCTCAATGCTGACTGACCGCCTCGACATATTGCTCAAAAGCGGCCGTCAGGGTTTCCTCATGGTACTGATCGTGTTGTCATTATTTTTAAGGCCTCGTCTCGCGTTCTGGGTCAGTCTGGGCGTCCCCGTCGCCTTCCTTGGTGCATTGTTTCTTCTCAACGCGCTCGGCATGTCTATCAACGTCATCACACTGTTCGGCCTCATCTTGGTCCTGGGTATTCTGGTCGACGATGCCATTGTCGTTGGAGAAAGTGTTCACTCACGCCACCAGGAAGGTGTTAACCGTCTAGCCGGTGCTATCGAGGGTACGCAACGAGTTACGATTCCCGTGACATTTGGCGTGCTGACCACGGTTGCTGCATTTATGCCCCTGCTATTTGGTGTCGGCCAGATGGGAGAAATCATGTCCGTCATCGCGACCACGGTGATGTGTTGCCTGGTTTTCTCTCTCGTGGAATCGCAATTTGTACTACCGGCACACCTGGGACACTCCAAAGTGAAATCGGCTGCTGGTGAAGTCTCCATGATGCTGGTCCCCATCATTAGCATTATCCTGATGGGTATTGCCTGGGATACACGCTCTTTTATAGCGATGGCCATCGCTATAACATCGCTGTTGTTTGCGCTGCATGTTGCCGGTTTTTTTGAACCCGTTGCCGCCAGGCTCATAAAACTTCAGGGGAAGTTCGCAGACGGATTACAGTACTTTATAGAGAATCAGTTTCGAGCTGCCGCGACCGCGGCGCTTGAAGCCAGGTACATTACTGTTGCATTCGCGTTCGCTGCACTTCTTTCCGCCTTTGCCATCATCGCCAGTGGCAGACTGCCATTTTCCTTCTTCCCGCCGCTGGCCTCGGACCAGGTCGTGGCGAGTCTTACCATGCCATTGGGCACTAACGCCGACAAGACTAATCGCGCAGTTCTACGACTTGAACAATCTGCCGAAGAGGTCAAGCGAAGACTCATCGATAAGTATCCTGACGCGCCTCCTGTTCGCCAAATACTCACCGCTCTAGGCAGTCGTCCCAGTTCAGGTTTCGGACCACCAACAACGACCATTACTTCAACGGGAACCTCAAACGGCCATCTCGGCGAGGTTGTTATGCAACTTACACCGAGTGAAACACGAGAACTGCTGACCCGAGAAGTAGCTGATATCTGGAGGGAAGTGAACGGACCCATCGCTGATGCCGTGGAGCTCAAATTCAACTCATCCTTCTTTAGCGTGGGCAATGATATTGATATCCAACTGGAAGGCGACAATGTAGACGAGCTCCGAACCATCGCTGAAAAACTGCGTCACAAGCTTGCTGAGTACCCTGGTGTAGTTGATATCACGGACTCGTTCCGCTCTGGAAAGCAGGAATTGAAACTCTCGATTCTGCCTTCAGGTGAAGCCCTTGGCTTAACCCTTGGCAGTCTTGCTAAACAGGTCAGGCAGGCCTTTTACGGCGAAGAGGCCCAAAGAATCCAGCGAGGCCGCGACGATGTTCGCGTCATGGTTCGATACACCGAAAAAGAGCGTCGCTCGCTGGGGTCTTTAGGCTCGATGCGTATTCGCACGCCGGATGGTTCAGAGGTACCCTTCGCCACCGTGGCAAAGGCTGACATCGGCAGAGGTTTCTCAACTATTCGTCGAGCCGATAGTCGACGAGTTGTGAATGTCGTCGCCGATGTCGACAGGACTCAAATAACCTCGAACGCAGTTCTAGCTGATTTGCGCGCTGGGCCCATACAGGAAATCATGGCGCCCTACCCTCGTGTGTCCTACAGTCTTGAAGGTGCACAGGCCGATCAATCAGAAACCTTGGAAAGTCTTGTACCTCTTTTTGCGATGACCATGTTCGTTATTTTTGCCCTGCTGGCGATTCCGCTCCGATCCTACCTGCAGCCTTTTATCATCATGAGTGTCATCCCGTTTGCATTTGTGGGTGCCATTTGGGGTCACCTGATTATGAAGACATTTGGTTACGTCTCTGGGCTTGCCATGATGTCGGGCCTGGGTTTTGTAGCCGCGACCGGCGTGGTGGTCAATTCCAGCCTGGTGCTGGTGCATAGCGTGAACTTCCGCCGATCATCCGGAGAAAACATCCACGACGCCGTACTTCATGCGTCCATCTCTCGCTGCCGGCCAATCATACTGACTTCCCTGACGACTTTTGTCGGTCTCATGCCACTCATGTTCAACAAAAGTGTTGGGGCACAATTCCTGGTGCCGATGGCTGTTTCACTGTCTTTTGGCGTTATGTTCGCAACGGTAGTGACGCTGCTAGTGGTGCCGTCGGGCTATCTCATTTTGAATGATCTGGTCAACTTCACACGCCGTAGCCTTATCTCTCTGAGTCAATCTGCCAGACCGCCGACAACGTCCCAGTAGGTCGACAAGATATCAATATGATCCCGGGGTGAGACCAAGCCCTCACCCTGGCCTCGCAATGCCATGCCTCGCATGGAAACATAGTCGGCGCCAATATCCTGCCATGCCTGAATTTCTTCGACCCACTTATCCGGACCAGACTGATAGTTCAACAGGGCTTCAATACCGAATTCTTCTGGACTGCGGTTGTGTTGCTCCAGGTAACCCTTAAGCACTTTCATTGCTTCCAGGTTCTGCTCCTGGCCGCTACCAAAAATAAAGCCATCACCGATCTCAGCGGCTCGCCGGAACACGACATCGGTGAAACCGCCAAACCAGATAGGAATCTGCCTGGCGGGTAAGGGTTTTAATCCGGCTCGTTCGATCTTGTGCCACTTACCTTCATACTCAACTACAGGTTCCTGCCAGAGTTTGCGCAACAGTTCGACTTGCTCTATCTGCCGCTTGCCTCGATTGCCGAAGTCCTCGTTCAGGCTATCGTATTCAACATAATTCCAGCCCGTACCGACACCCAATCGCAGTCTGCCGCCGGATAAAAGGTCGACTTCCGCGGCCTGTTTTGCCACCAGTACCGTTTGCCGTTGCGGCAAAATCAGGATGCCGCTCGCAAGACCCACACGCGATGTACAAGCCGCCAGGTAGCCAAACAGCACAAAGATTTCATGGAATGATGATTCCTCAGTGTACGGGCCCCACAGTTTAGGTTCTCTGCCCTCATGCACCGCCCCGATCACATGATCGTAAACGAGTATATGGGAGTATCCGAGTTCCTCGACGGCTTGCGCCCAATCACGAATGACAATTGGGTCAGCACCAATTTCAAGATGGGGGAATACAGCACCAATTTTCATTTTTTCTCCTTGCTCGCTACTGGGTTAGGGTACGCCTTTATGAAAGCATAAAAGAGATTACGAATGAAAACGAGATACGTCACCGAAATGGGCATGGGCACAGATGTACATGGTCGAGACTATACCCAGGCCGCAGAACGCGCTGTGTTTGATGCCATTCATCATTCAAGCCTGCAGTTCTTTGCACCACTGAATAAAACCGCTGATGACATGTTTATCGACCTGCTGATTGGCGTCCCTGAACCAGATCTGGTTGATAAAGACCGTGTGGCTGCAGCGCTACCTTATGGAACCGTTAGCATCACCGTTGTAAAGGGTGGTCTTGAGATTCCGTCGGATGATGGTGCCGATGCCATTGTTATCGCTAACGCCGGTATCATCGTTCGGCTCAGCGATTCCAACCACTCATGATTTCACGTTCTGAAACCACCGGCGCGAACAGACCTACATAGCCAGGTTGCTGTCAATATCTCTGGGACTGTCTTCTGGAACAGCCGCGCCAATGACATCATGCATCCATTGTGCGGAACCGGGAAAACCGCCAAAGCTGAACAGGTGAATACCGATGATGTTGTTTGCGGTATGCGTCGCGCAGTGATGAGCAATTATTTTCAGCTGTTCGGTAGGGTCAGTATGCATAATCAGAGTTGCAGCCTTAATCCCTAGTTTTTGTAGTGCCCGCAGGGACGTGCTTACTCCGCACAGGCGGGCATAGCGCATCAGCGATACGAAATCCGTTGGTCCCGCCATACCGACATACACCGGCACGCCTGGAGCTTCCTTCTGAAGAGTTATACAGAATTGGATGACGTGTTGCGGGGCAAAGGTAAATTGTGTCAGTACCGACGCGCCAATACCAACTTCGGCGGCCCAGGCCAACTTATCAACCAGTGCATCCTGTAACGACTGATGTGAGATCAGGGAGTGTCCCTCTGGATAACCGGCAAATGTAATCTCCTTGATACCGCAGGTTTGCAGAATACCGCTGTCGAGTACATCTAGGGAATCCACAAATGGCCCAGCGGGATCTTGCTCGTCTCCTGCAATCAGCAGGACACGCCGAACCGAGCATTCGTCCACTGCTCGAGACAGAAACTCGCGCAGCTGCGCCTCTGAAGCCAATCGTCTGGCGGCAATATGGGGCACCGGGTTAAATCCCGCCTGAGCTAACGACTTCATCCGGTCCAGGTTCGTCACCAGCTTGCGGTTCGCCAGGGCCTGGGATAAAAACGCTCATCGCGTAGGGTAAAAGCTCTTGGCCACGTTGGATTGTAGTGGCATAGTGAATTTGGCCGCTTAACTGGGTGTTAGGTGCCTCACCACACATCAAGATAAAAGTATGGCTAAATAGCCATATAGCAGTACAATTACCCAATGAGCAAGGAAAGCTTTGAATGGGACCCCAAGAAAAATGCAGAAAATAAGCGCAAGCACGGAGTATCGTTTTTCGAGGCCCAGTATGCTTTCGCTGATCCCCAGCGTGTAATCGCCAGGGATATTACGCATAGTACGAAACTAGAGGATCGCTACTTTTGCTTCGGAAAAGTATCAGACGGGGTATTGACTGTTCGATTCACCTATCGAAATAACACCATCCGTATCTTCGGAGCAGGATATTGGCGCAAAGGTAAAGGAATCTATGAACGCAAAGCAAAAGTATAGCGACGGACTGATCGAAGAAGTCGAGATAGTTGACGACTTTCTTCCATCTCCAGAAGAATTGGCATTCAAAGAAGATACAGTGAAGGTCACGATCGCTCTAAGCAAATCCAGTATCGAATTCTTTAAAGAGAAAGCTGACGAACATCACACCGCTTATCAGAAAATGATCCGACGTCTACTGGATTCCTATGTGGACCGGCACACAGGCAAATAACATGCAGTTGAAGTCAGTCGTCGTCGCACTCCTCCTTCGGACGTGGCGAAGGCAGTTTATCATCCCTTCACAAGATATGGTTTCACTTTGACATCCAGGCTTGCTATAGCACGACAGGCTACTGGCGAGTTTTTCAGTCAATGAAAGGCACGATGGAACTAGATTTCATTGAGTACATCGAACAAAGAAGAGTAGAGAAAGCGGAGTTCATCGACTGGAGAGCCCTCTAAGATGCATTGGTCTGGCCGGATTCAGCGGTGTTATTGCGGCCTTTGCAAACCGTACACGATGGACTTCGCTTGAGACGTATCGACTTATAAACCTTCTATTCGCTTCACTCATACTAGCATTCGCCAGT
>Ga0066376_10002496_pt1 | contig 17087 bp, 13 predicted proteins | sample Knorr_S15_td_Bot_FD_77009 | JGI IMG/M metagenome (GOLD analysis project Ga0066376, IMG submission 77009) | Marine microbial communities from Southern Atlantic Ocean transect - Knorr_S15_td_Bottom_ad_5009_LV_A | ecosystem: Environmental > Aquatic > Marine > Oceanic | place: Southern Atlantic... | reverse complement strand
TGCCGACTTTGATCGTGATTCCAGTGCGCATGCGCCAGACTCGCAAATGCGCGACGCTTTGGGAATCCCTAAACGGACTCTTCCGTTAGGTGGTAACCACTAGTTCACGGCTTCCTTCAAAGCTTTACCAGCTTTGAATTTAGGTTGATTGGATGCCTTGATCTGAATTGTTTCACCGGTCCGTGGATTACGGCCCTGAGTTGCCTTGCGATGGCTGACGCTGAACGTGCCGAACCCTACTAGGCGCACCTCGCCACCCCCTGCCAGTGCACTTGAGATTGCATCAATTACGCCGTCAACCGCATTGGCGGCATCAGCTTTACTGATGCCAGTCGCGTCCGCGACGCTTGCTACGAGTTCGTTTTTATTCACCTTCCGCCCCCTATCAGTAATGGAATTTCCCAGGAAATTGGGCTGAGTTATAAAGCGCGATTAGTCTAAGTCGGCGCGCGCGTGGTCGTCAATGGCCTCCAGACGGATTCCCGCAATTTTCTGCCAAATACTGGTGTTTTTTCGGTGAAAGTCGATAGCCGGCGAGTCGACATGCAAAGCCATGTCGATCAATGGGTGATTACGTCTCCGATGCTTTCATCGGTCGCCGATCCTGATATGGAGTCGATAGATTCTTTTTCGGGCCAATCGATGGATACGAGCGGCTCGGCCAAGGCGTGCTTCAAGACTTCATCGGCGGTTGCCGCTGTGATGATCGTAAGGCCCCGTTTTACATTGTCGGGTATCTCAGCAAGATCCTTCTCATTATCCTGCGGGATAATAACCGTCTTTATGCCGCCGCGCAGAGCCGCCAACATTTTCTCCTTGAGCCCGCCGATAGGCAGCACTCGACCGCGCAGGGTAATCTCACCGGTCATGGCAACCGACGATAGAACCGGGATGCCGGTCAACGCCGAGACGATAGAGGTGCACATGCCGACACCGGCGGACGGCCCGTCTTTCGGGGTTGCGCCCTCGGGCACATGGACATGGATATCGATAGTTTCGAAAGTCGTCGGTTTAATTCCCAGAAGCGCCGAGCGTGAACGCACATAACTATCGGCAGCGCGGATCGATTCCTGCATCACATCGCCAAGCTGACCCGTGGTCGTCATCTTGCCTTTGCCGGGGATCAAAACAGACTCGATAGACAGCAATTCGCCGCCGGCCTCGGTCCAGGCGAGCCCGGTGGCGACGCCAACCAGATCTTCGGTCTCGGCTTCGCCATAGCGGTGCCGCCGGACGCCGGAGTATTTCGCAAGGTTGCGGCAGGTGATGTGAACCGCTTTGACTTTCTTGAGCAGAATTTCCTTGATCGTCTTGCGGGCCAGATTGGCAAGCTCTCGCTCAAGATTTCGCACCCCGGCTTCGCGGGTGTAGTAGCGAATGAGATCACGGAGTGCGGCATCCGAGATTGACCATTCGTCTTTCTTGAGACCATGGGCCTCGACCTGCTTTTCAATCAGATGGCGCTTGGCTATCTGCACCTTCTCTTCTTCGGTGTAGCCCGAGATGCGGATGATCTCCATGCGGTCGAGCAACGCCTGGGGAATTTTCGTAGTGTTCGCGGTGGTCACAAACATCACATCCGAGAGGTCGTAATCGACTTCAAGATAATGGTCGGCGAAGGCGAAATTCTGCTCCGGATCGAGAACTTCGAGCAGCGCCGATGCCGGATCGCCGCGCCAGTCGGTGCCGATCTTGTCGACCTCGTCGAGGAGGAACAGCGGGTTGGATTTCTTCGCCTTCTTCATGGACTGAATGATCTTGCCGGGCATCGAGCCGATATAGGTGCGCCGATGGCCGCGGATTTCCGCTTCGTCGCGAACGCCGCCCAGCGACATACGCACGAACTTGCGTCCAGTGGCGCGGGCGATGGACTTACCCAATGATGTCTTGCCGACTCCGGGCGGGCCGACCAGGCACAGGATCGGGCCTTTCATCTTCACTGAGCGGGTCTGCACAGCGAGATATTCAAGGATCCGTTCCTTGACCTTCTTGAGGCCGTAGTGATCGTCGTCCAAAATTTTCTGAGCAAGCAGTATGTCTTTCTTGACCTTGCTGCGGGATTTCCAGGGGATAGATAAAATCCAGTCGAGATAGTTGCGAACCACGGAAGATTCAGCCGACATGGGGCTCATGTTGCGCAGCTTCTTGAGCTCCGACAGGGACTTCTCGGTGGCTTCCTTGCTGAGTCGCGTTTTTTTAATACGCTCCTCAAACTCGCCGACTTCGTCGCGGCCTTCTTCGGTTTCACCGAGCTCCTTCTGGATCGCCTTGAGCTGCTCGTTGAGATAATACTCGCGCTGGGTCTTCTCCATCTGACGCTTGACCCGGTTGCGGATTTTCTTCTCCACCTGAAGGACACCGATTTCCCCTTCCATGAAGGAGTAAACCCGCTCCAACCGTTCGCCGATATCGCCGATCTCGAGAATTTCCTGCTTCTCCGAGACCCGCACCGTGAGATGGGACGCGACCGTGTCTGCGAGCTTGCTGGGATCGTCGATCTGATTCAGAGAGACCAGGACCTCGGGCGGAATCTTCTTGTTCAGTTTTACATACTGTTCGAACTGGGTGATCACCGAACGCGCCAGGGCCTCCAGCTCGGCAGTGTCGCCGGCGTCTTCCTCGATGATCAGGCCGTCGGCCTGGAAGAAATCATCGCTATCGATGAACTCCGTAATCCGCGCCCGGGCGCCGCCCTCGACCAAAACCTTGACGGTCCCGTCGGGAAGCTTCAGAAGCTGGAGAACCGTACCGATGGTGCCGACCCGATAGATATCATCAGGCGTTGGATCGTCCATGCCGGCGTCTTTTTGAGCGACCAGCAGGATCTGCTTGTCGTCCTTCATGACGTCTTCGAGCGCGCGGACAGATTTTTCTCGACCCACGAACAACGGCACAATCATGTGCGGGAACACAACGATGTCGCGAAGCGGCAGGACCGGGTACAGGGAATCTCGGGGATTTGACAAGTATGGCACCTCAAATTTTAAGGGTCGCACGGAGCAGGATCGATCGGCTGAAACGCTCTATCGTTGGCGATTAAGTGGGGTAGCTAACCGCCTCGTTCAAGGTCTCTGCATCAAGAAGCGCTTGATTCCAACTCTTCTGGCTTGTCGCCGTAAATCAGCAGGGGCTGCAAGCGCCCTTCGACAACTTCCCCATTGATGACCACTTCCTCGACACTTTCATAGCCTGGCAGATCGAACATCGGGTCAAGCAGGATATCCTCAAGTATTGATCGTAGACCACGAGCGCCGGTCTTGCGGAGGATTGCTTTCTTGGCGATCGCCCCCATAGCGTCTTCGGAGAAGGTGAGTTGCACATCCTCCATATCGAACAGTTTCTGGAACTGCTTGATGAGAGCGTTCTTGGGTTCCGTCAAAATTTCGACCAGTGCGTTCTCGTCGAGGTCTTCCAGAGTGGCAATCACCGGCAGGCGGCCGACGAATTCGGGGATCAGACCAAACTTGAGCAGGTCTTCAGGCTCGACCTGGCTCAGTACTTCGCCGATCTTTTGATCTTCAGGGGCGCTCACATCGGCGCCAAAGCCGATCGATGTACTTTGGCCGCGGGATGAGATGATCTTATCGAGGCCCGAGAAGGCGCCGCCGCAAATAAACAGAATATTGGTGGTATCGACCTGGAGGAATTCCTGCTGGGGATGCTTGCGCCCACCTTGCGGCGGCACCGAGGCAATCGTGCCTTCCATGATCTTCAACAGCGCCTGCTGGACGCCCTCACCGGAAACGTCACGGGTGATCGAAGGGTTGTCTGATTTGCGGGAAATCTTGTCGACCTCATCGATATAGACGATGCCGCGCTGGGCGCGCTCGACATTATAGTCGGCAGCCTGCAGCAGCTTGAGGATGATGTTCTCGACATCTTCGCCGACATAACCGGCTTCTGTCAGGGTGGTCGCATCCGCCATGGTGAAAGGCACATCGATGATGCGCGCCAAGGTCTGCGCTAGAAGCGTTTTGCCGCAACCGGTCGGGCCGATGAGCACGATGTTCGACTTGGCGAGTTCGACGTCGTTGGACTTGGCGCTATGGTCGAGCCGTTTGTAGTGGTTATGAACAGCGACCGACAGCACCCGTTTGGCATGGGGCTGACCGATCACGTAATCGTCCAGCACCTGGCAGATATCGGCCGGCGTTGGCGACCCGTCACGGGTTTTTATCAACGTGTTCCTGTGCTCTTCACGGATAATATCCATGCAGAGCTCTACACATTCATCGCAGATAAAGACGGTTGGGCCGGCGATTAGTTTGCGCACCTCATGCTGACTCTTCCCGCAGAAAGAGCAGTAGAGTGTGTTTTTTGAATCGCCTCCGCTGGATTTCGTCATGTTAAGAGCCTAGGGCCACCTTATCAGGAAACATAATAACGAACAGTCTTAGCACAGCACAACAACAGGATTTCTAACTCGCTATCATTGTGCGCCGTCACACTGCACCATCGGGTCTTGTCAAAACGCGGGTCTTGTCAACACGGCCGCGAATCGATGCACCTTACCGATAGTGTGGAAGCTTAGGCTGCAAGGGTCAACGAAGAGTTAATCAGCGCCTTCAATCATTCCTAATTCGCTAGTTTAGTCTTTTTTCTCGTCGGTATTGCTCACCGGCCGGCTGGTGATGACTTCGTCGATGATACCGTAGGTCTTGGCTTCATCCGGAGTCATGAAGTTATCGCGTTCCAGGGACGCTTCTATTTTCGTCAGGCTCTGGCCGGTGTGCTTCACATAGATATCGTTGAGGCGCGCACGGGTGGCGAGGATTTCCTTGGCATGGATTTCGATATCCGTCGCCTGGCCCTGGGCGCCGCCTGAAGGTTGATGCACCATAATCCGCGCATTGGGCAAAGCGTATCGCTTGCCCTCGGAGCCCGCGGCCAGCAACAGCGACCCCATGGAGGCTGCCTGGCCGATGCACAGGGTGGTCACGGCGGGGCGGATATATTGCATGGTGTCGTAGATTGCCATTCCCGACGTGATCATGCCGCCCGGCGAATTGATATAGAAGGAAATATCCTTGGTCGGATTGTCAGCCTCGAGAAACAACAACTGCGCCGCCACCAGAGAGGCCACACCGTCATCTACCGGGCCGGTGAGAAAGATGATCCTCTCCTTCAACAATCGCGAAAAAATGTCGTAGGAGCGCTCGCCCCGCGCCGTCTGTTCGACGACCATGGGGACGAGGTAGTTAGTATAGCTATCGATAGGGTCGGTCATTTTCCTCTCTTCTCTGCAAATATCCGTGATGGCGGATTATGTCTTCTTGGTGGTTGATTTTTTCTTAGCAGCCGGTTTCTTTTTTGCCGGGCTTGCAACTTTCTTCGCGGCCATCTTTTTCTCAGGCTTTTTCGCTGGCTTTTTCCCTGGCTTTTTCGCCGGCTTCTTTTTCGTCGCGGGTGCTTGTTCTTCAGGCGCGTTCATCAATTCCTCGATCGATACCTTCTTATCCGTCACCGAGGCTTCGGCGATGATCAGGTCAACGACCTTTTCCTCGAACAGAGGCGCGCGCAGCTCTTCCAGCGCCTGGGGATTTTCCTGGTAATGCTTCAAAACCAGCTCTTCCTGGCCGGGGAAAGATTTCGCCCGCTCCATCACGGCGCGGTTGACCTCCTCCTGCTCGACGGAAACATTCCGAACGCGGCCAACCTCGGACAGCAACAGACCCAAGCGGACACGGCGCTCGGCAATCGTTCTGTAATCTTCCCGCAACTCGTCGTCATCACGGCCCACATCCGAGGGATCCATCTCTTTCTTCTCGCGCTCTTCCGTGAACTGTTTCCAGATCGCCTCGAACTCGCCATCGACCATGCCCGGCGGCGCCGGAAAGTCGTATTGGTCGGCGAGCTGGTCGAGAAGCGCGCGCTTGACCTGGCTGCGGGTAATCCCGGCGTAGTCCTGGCTCATGCGATCCTTGGCCATGTCGCGCAGGGCGGCAAGGTCGTCGAAGCCGCGCGATTGCGCAAAAGCATCGTCGATAGTGACTGTTCCGGCTTCCTGAAGTTCTTTCACGCTGACCTCGAAGACGGCGGCTTTGCCGGCGAGGTCGGCGCTGCCATAGGGATCGGGAAATGTCACATTGACCGTGACTTTGTCGCCCGGTTTGGAGCCGATAAGCTGATCCTCGAAGCCATCGATGAAGGCGTTCGCGCCAAGCTCAAGTGTATGATCCGTAGCACTGCCGCCCTCGAATTCGACGCCATCTACCGAGCCGACGAAATCGATAATCAGCGCATCACCCAGCTTGGCCTTGCGGGGTTTGTCCACGGTTACGAAGTTTTTTTCGGACGCCGCCATGCGATCAATCAGTTCGCCGGTGTCGTCATCGCTGATATCAACAACCAGCCGGGTTAGCTTGATTTTACTGAAATCGCCGAGGGTGATTTCGGGCATCACCTCGACAGACATGCTGTATTCGAGATTACCGCCCGGTTCGAATTCGGTGATGTTGATGGACGGCTGCATGGCCGGCCGCAGGTTGTTCTCGGCGATCGCTTGAGCCGAGGATTCCGTCACGGTCTGTTCCAGAATTTCGCCGCGTAGGGCATCGCCGTAGCGCTTGCGCAGCATGGAAACGGGCACCTTGCCAGGACGAAAGCCGGGTATATTGGCCGTCTTCTTGATCTCTTCAAGGCGCGCATCTATGCGTATTTGGATGTCTTTGGCGTCGACGACGATCTTGAATTCATGCTTCAGACCATCCGTCGCGGTTTGAATAACTTCCATGAGTATATCGGTACCGTTGCTTCTGTTAAACCTGGGGCTTGGGGCTAAGGGACAAATCAGAGAGTAGTTGGCGATGGCTCGCAGACATACCAAGGTTCCCGGCCGCAATCGATTAAAGCCACGTATAGCTTAGGATTATTTACAAAGCCAGAGCCGAATGGTGCGGACGAAGGGACTCGAACCCCCACCCCTTTCGGGACCAGAACCTAAATCTGGCGCGTCTACCAGTTCCGCCACGTCCGCACGGAAGGCTGCGGTTCTATACCATGCCCGAGCCTGCGATCAAATCGTCAGTCCCACCAGGGGCAAGGAGAAAAGTCAGGATCGATTTCCCTGTGGCTGGCGGCCGTGATTTCACGAGCTTGACCAAGTCATGCTCTATTTACGTAGACAGGTCGAGGCCACCGCATCGAGGATGGCCTCTACATCCAACCGATAATGACGGTAAAGGTCTGGTAAATCCCCCGATTGGCCGAAATGCTCGACGCCGAGAGGATGCACCCGATGTCCGAAAACCGAGCCCATCCAGGCTAGGGTCAAGGGGTGGCCGTCGATGATGGTAATCAGGGCGGCGTCGGGCGCAAGGGGCTTGAGCAGATTTTCGATCTGTGACTCTTCGGTTGCATGACCGGTCTGGCGGCCTCGTTCGGCTGCATGCCAACCGGCGTTCAGGCGATCCGCCGAGGTCACCGCCAGGAGTCCGGCGCCGGGTATGTCTTCGGTGATCTGACGATGGGCCTCGACCGCTTCCGCCGCTACGGCGCCACTGTAGACAATGGCGATTTCGGCGCCCTCAGTAGGTGTTTCAAGCCAATAACCCCCGGTAATCACGCCATCGCGCAGGGGTTCGTCCATGTCGCGCTGGGGCTGGGTGATCGGGCGGGTCGACAGCCTGAGATAAACCGAGCCGCCTTGACGATCACGCAGCCAGGCGCTTTCCGAATCGCCGCCGGAGCCATCGCGCTGCATGTAATCGAAGGCCCAGGCCATGATCGTGGCGACTTCGTCCACATAGGCCGGCTCAAAGGCCGCAATACCGTCCTGGGCCATGCCGATCAAGGGCGTGGCGACCGATTGATGGGCGCCGCCCTCGGGCGCCAGGGTGATGCCCGACGGGGTCGCGACGACCATGAAGCGGGCATCCTGATAGCAGGCGTAGTTGAGGGCGTCGAGGCCGCGCTGGATGAACGGATCGTACAAGGTGCCGATGGGCAGCAGCCGGGCGCCGAACAGGGAATGAGAGAGACCCAGGGCGGCGAGCAGGATGAACAGATTATTTTCGGCGATGCCGAGTTCGATATGCTGGCCCTCTGGCGACAGGGACCAGCGTTGCGCCGAGACCACATCCTCTTCGTGGAAGGTGTCGGCGCGCTGGTGGCGGTCGAAGATGCCGCGCCGATTGACCCAGCCGCCGAGGTTGGTTGAGACGGTGACATCGGGTGCGGTGGTGACGATACGGTCGGCGAATTCTCCGCCGCCGCGGGCGATCTCGGCGAGAATACGGCCGAATCCCTCCTGAGTAGACAGGCTGTCGCCGCTCGGCGTCGGCAGGGTCATCGGTGTCGCGAGCTTGTCGGCGGTCATCCGGCGATGTCCGGCGGCGGCGAAGGGCACGGAGCCGAGGAAGGCTTTAATCTCACTCGGGGGCACATCGAGAGCGGCGTAACGATCCCACTCCTCGCCATCGGCGACGCCCTTGTCGCGCTTGAACTGCGCCATCTGCTCGGGATTCATAATGCCCGCGTGATTGTCTTTATGGCCTGCGAAGGGCAGTCCGTGGCCCTTGATGGTATAGGCGATGATGCAGGTCGGCAGGTCGTCGTCGATGGCCTGCAATGCATCCTTGATGGTTTTGAGGTCATTACCCGCCAGGTTGGTCATCAGGGCGGCCAGGGCGTCGTCGTCATGGTCGGCAAGCAGCGCCGCTATTCCCGGCGTATCGCCAATCTCGCGCATCAGGTAATCGCGCCACCCTGCCCCGCCCTTATAGACCAGCACCGAATAGAGTGAATTGGGGCAATCGTCGATCCAGGCGCGCAAGGCGGCACCGCCGGGGCGCTTGAAAGCGGCCTCCAGCTTCTCGCCGTATTTAAGGGTGATAACCCGCCAGCCCATGGTCTGAAACAGCTCGTCAATGCGCCCGAACAGGCGGTCCGTGACCACCGCATCGAGGCTCTGGCGGTTGTAATCGATGATCCACCAGACATTGCGCACATCATGTTTCCAGCCTTCGAGCATGGCCTCATAGACATTGCCTTCATCGAGCTCGGCATCGCCGACCAGGGCAATCATGCGGCCCGGCGGTTGGTCGTCGGGCGCGAATTTCTTGAGCCGCACATAGTCCTGCACCAGGGCGGCAAAGCTGGTCATCGCCACGCCCAGGCCGACCGAGCCCGTGGAGAAATCCACATCGTCGGAATCCTTGGTCCGCGAAGGATAGGACTGGGCGCCGCCTAAGCTTCGGAAATTCTGGATCTGCTCCAGGGACTGATTACCCAGGAGATACTGTATGGCGTGGAATACCGGGCTGGCGTGGGGTTTCACCGCAACCCGGTCGCCCGGCTCAAGCAGGTCAAAATAGAGCGCCGTCATGATCGTCACCAGGGACGCGCAGGACGCCTGATGACCGCCGACCTTGAGGCCGTCGCGCGACGGGCGCAAATGATTGGCGTTGTGAATCATCCAGGCCGAGAGCCAGAGAACCTTGGTCTCAAGGGCGCGCAACAGGTCGATCCTGGAGGATTTGGTTTTACGCATTTCAGCCTTTGCCGTCATTTTGCCTGCTCCATGGCATGTACCGCCTTCGAAGCCATGATACGGCCTTCGCCGGTAAAAGCCTCATGGTTGGATGCGATCTTATCGAGTTGGTAGAGATAATTGACCATCATGCCCGCTGAATCGTCGAGCCCGCGCCTCGATATATCGGCCAGCCAGTTGATTCGCTCGATGCCGGCGCCGTTGCGCAAATGGAACCGCGCCACCGGATCGATCTTCGCTTCCAGCAAATATCGGGCGCAGAGCCTGCACAGCGGGCGCTTGAGCAGCGCCACCGATTTATCGTCTTCGTGCCAGGCGCCTTTCAGCAGGGACCGCAGCGCCTCGTTGCCGTTATCCGTGAAGGCGTGTTTTGCAATATCCTTGGCCTCGGCGGCAGACAACAGCGTCTCGTCGCCGTTATCGAGCAGGCCATTGAGCCAGGAGCGAAAACCCGGGACCGGCGACAGAGTGGCGAAATTTTTCAGGTTCCTGCCCTCGCCGGCCAGGCTGTCGACAACGCGCTTGATCAGGAATCCGCCGAAACTGATGCCGCTCAGGCCGAGCTGGGCGTTGGATATGGAATAGAAGATCGCCGTATCCGCATCATCGAGATCACTCTGCGGCGCCTGCTCGTCGAGCAGCGCCTGGATATTGTCAGCCATGCCGGCGACCAGGGCGACTTCGACGAAGATCAGCGGCTCATTCGGCATATGGGGATGGAAGAAGGCAAAACAGCGCCGGTCGGAATCGAGGCGGTTCTTGAGATCATCCCAGGATTGAATTTCATGCACCGCCTCATAGGCCATGAGCTTTTCAAGCAGAGTCGCCGGGGCATCCCAGGTGATGCGTTCGAGTTTGAGAAAACCGATATCGAACCAGGATCGCAAAAGCTCTTTCAGGTCCGCATCAAGCGCCCGCAGGTTCGGGTCCGTATGGCGGATTTGCAGCAGATCGCCTCTGAGATCGACTAAAAACTTTATGCCTTCCGGCAATCCATTGAATTGTTTTAAGAGCTTCACTCTCGGTGAGATCAGGGTCCGGCTGAGTGCGCTTTCCGCACGCATACGCTCCTCGACGCCGTCTGCCTTGGCGACGGCCGCGATCGCTTCATCGACGAGGCCATCGTCGGTGGCAAAATCATCGGCCATGAGGGAGAGAAAGCGGGACCGCCCGGTGGCGTCGAGCGTGAGGTAGGCGCGGCCCAGGTCGGCGGCGCGGGCGCGGGCCGAAATCTCACCGCCCCGGCCTTCGAGACATTCCGCCATGGCTTCGCGCAAGCGATCGAGATCGTCATCGGGCAGGTCCGGCCGGACGAACCTGTCGCGCCCGGCGATATCCTTCCAGGCAGTGCGAATCTGCGCCAGTGTGCGATCGAGAAACCCTGTTTTGTCGCCGCCGGCCATGGCTTAAAGCGGAATTTGGTAGGCTCGGTCCGGCGGCCAGATGCCGCCGCGAACAACACCCGGCTCGATAGTTCCGAACAGAACTTCGAAGCCTTCCGACAGCGCGCGGCTGTTCGGCATGGCCAGCCACAGGCGGTAGAGCAAGCGGCCCTGCCCTGACACCGCGGCGTCCTCGTAAGGATCGCGCGCATGATACAGCACATGATTGTTGAGAAGCTGGATGTCGCCCGGCTGCAGGGTCATCTCGTAGCACAGTTCCTGGGCGAGTTCGGCGAGCAAGTCGAGCGCCTCATCCTGCTCGGGACGCAGACGGGGAATGGCCGGATTAAGCTGTGCGGCCTCCACATAGGTTCGCGAATAATGGGTGGCGAACTTGCCGTCTTTGCTGGTGAAGACCGGAAGCATGTAGTGCTGGGACGCATCCTTCAATTCCTCGCCGAAACGGCTGCGCGGGTAATCGGTGTAAAGCTCTTCCAGCAGGTCGGGACGGCGCGCCAGCATGGCGTTGTGAATTGCTACGGCGCTGGCGATCTTGCTGTGGCCGCCGTTCTTCGCCTGACGCGCGCAGAACAGGCTGACCACGTCGCAGCGATCCGTGTGAAAGCGCAGAGCGGCGTTTGAAAAAGCGCGGGCGCGGGAGGAACGGAATCCGCCCTTGGTCGCGTGGCCGTCGATGATGCCATATTCGTTGGCGCTCTCGCCTTCGTCCTCAATGGCGTTGAGTCGGTCGCCGCCGAGGTTCTGGGAAACCGGAGTGCCCAGATGATCGCCGAAGGAAAGAAAGAAGGCTTTCAGCGCGTCCTGACCATAGCGCTCGATGGGAAAGCCCCTCAGGCGAAACAGGCCAAGCCCGTTTTCCAACTCATCCGCCACGTGATCAAACAGGGCGTCGAAGCCCTGAAGCGGCAGATTGTCTGATCCTGCCGCCTGCCAGGCGCGCCCGGACTTTTCATAGTCCGAGACGGCTTGGTCGATCCGTTCAATCTCATCGCCGGTAAACTCTCTAATCCATCGCCCGTTCGATGCGAGTTCGTTTCCAGTCCAGGCAACCGGACCGCTGATGGGGTGATGAATGCTGGTCATAGTTTCCATTCCTTATCGTCTCAAACGCCCTTGAGCGAGGCAAGTGCTGCGGGCAGAGTCTCGCAAATATCCTCGGCAATCAAGCCGGGACCATATGCCGCCGCCGCCTCGCCATGCAACCAGGCCGCCGCGCAGGCCGCGTCGAACGCCGCCATGCCCTGCGCCAGCAGCGCCACGGCAATGCCGGCCAGCACATCGCCCGCGCCCGCGGTCGCGAGATCGGGCGGCGCGTTGTCGTTGATCGCCACCCGCCCGTCGGGCGCCGCGATCACCGTATCCGCGCCCTTGAGCAGGATCACCGCGCCGCTCTCGGCGGCAGCCGACCGCGCGCGGTTTAGTTTGTCCCCCTCGTAGGCAAAGAGGCGGGCAAATTCGCCTTCATGGGGTGTTAATATACAAGGTGAAGATATAGCGTTAAATAATTGTTCTGACTTGTTTTCAAAAGACGTAAGGCCGTCGGCATCGATGACGCAGGCTTTCTTCGCATCAAGCCCTGCAAGAACCCGTTTACGGGTCAATTCCCCAACCCCGTTTCCGGGTCCGATCAGCAGTGCATTCTTGCGCTCATCGGCGAGCAGGATATCGAAACCATCCGGCTCGACAAGGCTTTGCGTCATGACCGCTTCCAGGGCCTGGGCATAGACAATCAAGGCGCCGGGCGGACAGGCCAGAGTGACCAGCCCGGCCCCTGCCCTCAATGCCGCCCGCGCCGCCAACCGCGACGCTCCCGTGCTCTCAATACCGCCGCCGACGACAACCGCATGGCCACGGCTGTATTTATGACCGGCGAGGCTGGGCCAGGGATAGGCGGCAACCCATAGGTCCGGGCCATTGGCATGGTAGGCCGGCGCGATGTCGTCGAGCACCGACTCGGGGATGCCGATATCGACGATTAAAGTGACGCCGCAGAGCGCCCGGCCGGGCAGCAGGAGATGCCCCGGCTTACCCCGGAAGAAGGTCACCGTGAGCACAGCCTGAGCGGCGCCGCCCCAGATCGCGCCGCTGTCGCCATGGACACCGCTGGGCATGTCGATGGCGACGCAGTCTAGTTCCTGGGCGAGCCCCCGAGCGGTAATTTCCTCAACCATTTCAAGCGCAACGCCGTCGAGAGGCCGTCCAAGGCCGGCGCCGAACAAGCCGTCGACCACCAGCTCGGCGCCGTCGAGGGCGGTTATGTTGAAACCCTCAATTGGGCCGTCCCAGCGTGCCGCCATGATCGCCGCATCGCCTTGCAGGCTGTCTCTCTCGCCGAGCAGGGCGAGCCTGACCGTCCATCCGGCGGCGCTCAGCAGGCGGGCAACCACAAAGCCGTCGCCGCCATTGTTGCCCGGGCCGCACAAAACGGTCGTTGGCCGCGGCGCCCAGCGCTTCCGGATCGCCTCAGCGACGGCCGAACCGGCGGACTCCATGAGCGTCTCACCGCTGACGCCGCCAGCGATTGCCGCTGCATCGGCGGCCGACATCTGCGCGATGGTGAGCAGTTCAGTGGTCATGCAGGCCGGTATAGTAATTGACGCGCAGGCTGTGTTTGAAGCGATAGCCGTCGCCGTGGCACCCTGTCTCAAACAGCGCGCGGACCGCCGGGGTATCGACCGCCGCGCGCTTATGGTCGTTATAGGTGAGTCCCAGTTTTTGTTCGAGAAACGCTTCGAAATCAGCGTATTCCGCCCAATCATAGTAGTGAATTTCCCGATGTTTGGCGAAGCGCGGCGCAACATTTCGCGTCAGAGCTTGATAGGCGCTAATGCGGATATCGGTCTCATCGTGAAACAGCCGGCTAAGCTCGGAATAGCTGCCCGCCATCACCGGCTCGATGACGTAGAGGAAGCCGTGCTCGGGCTTGAGCACGCGCATGGCCTCGCCGAGCGCCCTGTCCATATCGGCGAGGGGCACATGATGCAGGGAATATTTGAAGAAGACGCCATCAATGGAATTGTCCGCAGCACTCAGTTCCTGCGCCCTGCCCTCCGTGAAGGTGAGGCCCGCCACCGGTTCGGCCTCGCGGTTCTTGGCCGCCTGGATCGGGTCGGGCTCGATACCGGTTACTTGCGCCCCGCGCGCGGCCAATTCACGGCTCAGGCGCCCGGCGCCGCAGCCGATGTCGAGGAGCTGCAGTTTCGACACGCTGACCAGCTTATCCAGCATCTCAAAATCCGTTGTTTCGCTATAATCCTCGGCTGAGTCGTCGCGCAACTGCATGGATGAACCTATCTTTTCTGCTTGGCGAGCATGAATTCGAGCTTGCGCAGCACATTGCGCTTCAGGGTCTCTTCGCCGGCACTGGCGGGGCCGACAATGGAGACCTCGGTTAAAGTTTCAGGATCAAACGCGCTGACCTTCACCGAGGCGCCGATGCGGTGGTATTCGATGATGATATCCTCAGCCACGGGTAAAATCCTTGATCTATACGATTCCACCTTCGCTTATACTCTTTCGCGCAACGCTGTTGTAGTATCCGCCACTAACATTGTTCCGCCTAAGTTGGCATTGTTCCGCCTAAGTTGGAGATCGTCATGAGCCAGCCGCTCGCCGCCGAAGCCGCCGCGTCCACCAAATCCGCCACCAAGCCTGCGTTCAAATGGGACGATGCGTTCCTGCTGGATGATCAGCTCAGCGACGATGAGCGGATGATCCGCGACGCCACCCATGATTACGCGCAAGGCGAGCTCATGCCGCGTATCCTGATGGCCAACCGCAACGAGCATTTCGACCGCGAGATCATTTCGGAAATGGGCGCCCTCGGTCTGTTGGGCTGCACCCTGGAAGGCTACGGCTGCGCGGGGGTTAATTACGTCTCCTACGGCCTCATCGCGCGCGAGATCGAGCGTGTGGATTCAGGCTATCGCTCGGCCATGAGCGTGCAATCGGGCCTGGTCATGTACCCGATCCACGCCTACGGCTCGGAAGATCAGCGCGAGAAGTACCTGCCCCGGCTGGCCAAGGGCGAAATGCTCGGTTGCTTCGGCCTGACCGAGCCCGATTTCGGCTCCGACGCCGGCGGCATGAAAACCCGGGCCAGTAAGGTCGACGGCGGCTACAAGCTCAAGGGCGCCAAGATGTGGATCACCAATTCGCCCCTCGCCGACATCATGATCGTCTGGGCCAAGGACGACGAAGACGTTATCCGCGGCTTCATCCTGGAGCGCGGCATGAAGGGCCTCACCACGCCGAAAATCGAAGGCAAGTTCTCCTTGCGCGCCTCGGCCACGGGCGAAATCGTCATGGACGACGTGTTCGTGCCCGACGAGAACCTTCTGCCCAACGCCAAGGGCTTGAGTGGGCCCTTCGGCTGCCTGAATAACGCCCGCCTCGGCATCTCCTGGGGCGCGCTCGGCGCCGCCGAGTTCTGCTGGCATGCGGCGCGCAGCTACACCCTGGAGCGCAAGCAGTTCGGCCGTCCCCTGGCCGCCACCCAGCTCGTCCAGAAGAAGCTCGCCGACATGCAGACCGAAATCACTATCGGCCTGCAGGCCGCCCTGCGGGTCAGCCGCCTGCGCGACGAAGGCCGGGCGGCGCCTGAAATGATTTCCCTGGTCAAGCGCAACTCCTGCGGCAAGGCCCTCGATATCGCCCGCACCGCCCGCGACATGCACGGCGGCAACGGCGTGTCTGACGAATATCACGTGATCCGCCATGTGATGAACCTGGAAGCGGTCAACACCTACGAAGGCACCCATGACATCCACGCCCTGATATTAGGCCGCGCGCAGACCGGAATTCAGGCATTTACGGGGTAGCTCACTTCGGCAAGGGTAGCGGTTTGAGGCTGCGTAGATAGGCGATGACGGCATCGAGGTCGGCGTCGCTCATGGTGGCGTAGAAACCGAAGCCCATGGGCGGGAAGAGCCGGTTGCCGTCAGGCCGCAACCCCTGGGTGATGATGGTTTTGAGCTCGCTGTCGCTGTAATCGGCGATGCCGTCTTCCGGGTGCGGGGTGATATTGGCCGACACCGAGACGCCCCAGGGACCGGGGAAGGCAAAGCCCCCGGCGCCGAGCTGGTTTTCAAAGTCGGGGCGCCCCTGGACCAGCGGTGTATGGCACTCGATACAATGACCCAAAGGCCCGGCGAGATAGGCGCCGTAGACGACCGGGTCGTCACGCGGCGTCTCGGGCACGCTGCCCACGGGCGGGCCGTATGACGGCGGCAGGGGGATGCGGAATTCGGATCGCGGTACGATATTGCGCACCGACGGCACCGAGCGAAGGTAGGCGATGATCGCCGCCAGATCGTTGTCCGAGATGCCGCTATAGAGGCCAATCGGCATGGGCGGGCCGATGATCGAGCCGTCGGGCCGCAGGCCCTCGCGGATCGCCGCCATGATTTCGGCGTCGCTTCAGGCGCCGATGCCGGTCTCGGCGTCGGGTGTGATGTTCGGGGCATAGGAGGTGAACTCGTCGAACTCGATGAGGAAGCCGCCGGCCAGCTCCATGCCCGGCGCCAGACCGCCTTGTGGCGTCTTCGGCGTATGACAGTTGCCGCAGGCAACGATGCCCCCCATCAGATAGGCGCCGCGCTCCAGCAGCGCATCCGCCGCAAGCGGCCCCGCCGTCATGGTCAGCAACCCGACTAAAAATAAAATCGATTTCTTCATGTTCCTACTCCTCATTCCCGGCGATCAGCTTGATGATCGCGGAGTAGTCCAGATCGGCGTTGCCGGCGTTGACGAACAGGGTATAGAGCGCCGCCGCCTGAGCGCCCAGCGGGGTTGCCGCGCCGGCGGCGATGGCGGCCTGCTCGGCGAGCTTGAGGTCTTTGTGCATCATGGCGGCGGAAAATCCCGGCTTATAGTCGCGGTTCGCCGCCGAGGTCTCGACGATGCCCGGCACCGGCAGGTGATTGAGCATGGCCCAGCAGGAGCCCGACGCGGTCGAGGAGATATCGAACAGCTTTTGCCAATCGAGCCCCAGGCGCTTGGCCAGCATGAAGGATTCCGAGACGCCGATCATGGTGATGCCGAGGATCATGTTGTTGCAGAGCTTGGCGACCTGGCCGTTGCCCGCAGGCCCGGCATGGACGATCTTTCCGCCCATGACATCGAGCACCGGCGCGGCGCGGGCGAAGGCTTCGTCCGTGCCGCCGACCATGAAGGTGAGGGTTCCCGTCTCGGCC
>Ga0066376_10002495_pt1 | contig 17088 bp, 14 predicted proteins | sample Knorr_S15_td_Bot_FD_77009 | JGI IMG/M metagenome (GOLD analysis project Ga0066376, IMG submission 77009) | Marine microbial communities from Southern Atlantic Ocean transect - Knorr_S15_td_Bottom_ad_5009_LV_A | ecosystem: Environmental > Aquatic > Marine > Oceanic | place: Southern Atlantic... | reverse complement strand
CCTTCGCATTGTGGCTATCAGTGCTTCGGAGCGAAGGCCAGATGGCACCTACGCTAATAACTTCCAGGACTTCACCTCCAAGCTGAGAAATGTGGGCCTCCAGGACGCGGAACTGCTCAAGCCGATCGGGTACTGGGGAGTCAGCTACTGGAACCAGGCTATCTATTCGACACCGCAGGCGCTCCAACTGGAAGAGCAGATCCACAACATTCTCTTCCCGAACATCGAATATCGCTACATCGACTACTGTTTGGCACATGGTGTTGACAATCCATCGAAGGACCTTGACATCTATCCGAGGTGGCGGAACGCGAAGTGCGACGTCCTCTGTATGTGGGCGCACATCCATTATGGCGGGGACGTGTTCGCCACTCGCGACGGGAATTTCCATAAGGCCACCAAGAAGGCAGCCCTTGAGGCCCTCTGTGCGGGCAGAATCCTGACTCCGTCGGGATCAGTCGATTACCTGAACTGAAGATGGGAAGATCAGACTTCATAGAGGATGACGGGGATGCCGTTGTCTTTCGAGACCATGACGAACTCGTCGAAACGTATAGGCTCCCGTGACTTCAGTAGTCGCGCGAGGCGACAGGCTGGCCTCAGGGAAGATCAGGGCGAGAGATACGCTCTACAGCATTACCTCGTTCCACAGTCGAACGTCGGGGCCCTTCAGGTCCCTCTGGAGATTCAGAAGACAGAACGTCCGGACTTCCTGCTGGAAGTGCCTACTGAGACCTGGGGCGTCGAGATTAGCCAGACGACAACGAGAGAGATCAACCGCGATCTCGCCAGATCGCGGAAGAATCAGGATGCCGCGTTGGTGGAGTATACCGTCGAGGGCCATCAGATGGTGCCGGCGGGCGGCGCGCTCACGTCACGAGGTTTCGCTGGCCACCAAAACTGCTACCGAGTGGCCGAATTAGTGGGAGACGCCTTTGACAGAAAGACCGAGAGCCTGAACAAACTTGGCTTCGGGCTTCATCAGCGAAATCAGCTTCTTCTCCTTGACACCTACGGGGGCGCCATAGCTCTGTGGGACAGGCACCTGTCCCAGGGGAAGACCGTCCGCGGCATGGGCACACCGACGCCCATCTGCCTCAGGCCATCGGCGACGCCTGGAACGGCCTCGTGCTGAAGCGTCCGAGCAAGAGGAAAGTGCTCGACGCTCTGTGGCCGGTCATTTCTTCGCCTCTGATGCCCCTTTCATCCAACTGAGCTTGCGGCGAAGCCATCATGGGCGACACCGCCCGGAAGCGCAAGGGAAGTCAGGTCGAGGTCCGCTACCAGTGCATTGACAGCGTGGGTCTGCAGCTGATCCGCATCGTCGCCAACGGCAAGCCGGTCAAAGAGCTTCGTCCCACCGACGACAAGGTTCTGAAGGGGTCCTACAAGATGAAATTCAAGATCGGGCACTCCTACATACGCGTGGAGTGCCTCGCCAGAGACGGCCGCAGGGCCTATTCCAATCCCATCTATATACGGGAAGCGTAGAGAAAAACTGAAAGCCTCCGCCATTCTTCCCTGGGCGCTGACCATCCTTGGTGTGTACGCGGCCTACTGCGGACTCCTCTTTCTCCTGCAGCGGTCCCTCGTCTTCCCGCTGACGAGGAGTGGCGCGAGGCCCGTCCTGCAAGAAGAGTATCCGTCCCGCGAGGTCATCTGGCTGGAGACCAGCTTCGGGCGGGTGGAATCGTGGTATTTCCCTCCACGGGACCGCGGCAAGACCGCCGGCGTCGGATCAGACGGCGCTCCGATGCCCGCCCCGGCTGTCGTCATCGCCCACGGCAACGCCGAGCTCATCGATTACCTGCCGCCCGCCTTCCTGCGTTTCACCGATCTGGGGTTCGCCGTCCTCATGGTTGAGTACCCCGGTTACGGAGACTCGGAGGGCTCCCCTTCGCAGGAGACGGTGACGGAGACTTTCGTCACCGCCTACGATATACTGGCGGCACGTCCGGAAATCGACCCCGACCAGATCGTCGCCTTCGCCCGCTCCCTCGGAGGGGGTGCCGTCTGCGCCCTGGCAGCAGAGCGCCCGGTGGCCGCCCTGATCCTGCTTTCAACCTTTACCAGCCTGCGCGACATGGCCGGCCGCTACCTCGTACCGGGCGTGCTGGTGCGCGACCCCTTCGACAACCGCCGGGTTCTGGGCTCCTACCCACGACCCGTCCTGATCCTCCACGGCACCGAAGACACCATCATTCCGCACCATCATGGAGAAAAGCTGGCCGCAGGAGCGCTGCAGGGCAGGCTGATCAGCTACCCGTGCGGCCACAACGACTGCCCCGCTGACTGGGAGCAGTTCTGGGAGGACGTGCATTCATTCCTGCTGGACGTCGGTTAGTGAGGATAAACCCGCATCCGTCACGCTACAGTATCTCCCTGTGTTAAGCTGCCGTCCCCAGGCCCTCAGGTCCCAGAGCAAGAGGCGCCCCCACCCCGCTGCAGGTCCGCACCGCTACCGCAGCGAGAACGCCACAGGGAATGGCGAAAAAGACTCTTACTCTCCCCAGCTTTGCACGAACTCGTCCACATCAAAGCCGTCGGGCATTTCGTTGTTGAAGGTGCGCAAGGGCCGGGATTCGAAGTTCGGCGGCCCCGCGGCATCGGGTTTCAAGTCGGCGTAGATTTCGCTGTAGTGCCGATGGACGCGCTCGGCATCCTGCTGCAGGCGGTTGTTCAGCCGCGCGAAGCGCTGTTCCAGGGCGGCTGCCTGAGCCGTTGTAAAACGCGGCGCCAGGTCCTCGATATAGCAGGCGGGCGGCGACCCGTCTATCAGCGGACGGCGCTCTGCGACCGACATGCGGGCGATTTCCGCTTTGTGCAGCGCGACGATTTTGTTGGCGATGCGGCACAAGAACACCGCGCTCACCATGCGGCCGCTCGTCCCTGGGTGCAGGGCGGCCAGGCAGACGCGAAACGCTGCTTCATCGCCCTCGATCAAGGCGCCAAACGTCGCTACTATCTGGTCCCGCTCCTTGGTATAGTATTCTGCGGAGGAGGCGAAGAAAGCCCGGGCATCGGCCGACAAGTACTGCAAAAAACCATCATTGTAATACCAGTCCAGGTGGTGGTGATAGGAAAAGATGTCCCCGCCAAACGATCGGTACCCCAGGTGAATCGTCCGCCGCAGCCGACTGGTGTAGGTGCTGCCCCAGTGCATCATCAGATTCGGGTACACAATGCCGTCGCCCGGACCCAGCTCGACGGCTAGGCCGCCTTCCAGGGCCGACTTCGGGTCCAGCAGCAGTTGCCGGCGTTGCGCTTCGCTGGTGGGCTGCTTGTGACTGCCGGGCAGGATCCAGAATACATCGTCCTCGTAGAGCGCGATATTCCACTGCACGTAGCCCGGCGCGTTTTCCATCAGATCCAGCTGCATGCCGCTAAGCGGCGCCTGTTCAGCCGAGCTGGCATCGCGGTGCCAGTCGGTGTAGCCGTAGTCGATCAGCCCGCTGCACAATGCCCCGAAGGCCGTGAGTGCCGTTGTCGGGGCCTGCATGAGCTGGTGGCTGACCCCGTAAGTGGTTTCGCCCAGACAAAAATCGATGACCCCGGCGGTCTGGGCCTCGATGGAGTCCATACTGAGGCGCGACTGCGCACTTTGGTACCAGGCACCGCCGGGCGGCTCGCCGTCCTGCCGCTGCGCCGCAGACCGCGCCTTCTCGCGATCCACCATCAACTCGACCAGAAGGCGGATTTCATGCAGCTGCTTGGGCGGCACGATGTTGCGCAGAACGAGGTAACCGTCGCGGCGAAACTTTTTCAGATCTACGTCCATTGGTCCTGATCTCCGAACTGGATTGCTCCCTTGATGGCGAGGCAGAATATTTCGTTTGGTGGCACAGGCAGATCGCCCAGGAAGCGGTCGAGAGGCACCCGCCACGCTTTGGGCGCAGCAGAACCTCCAGGAGGGCTGCTAACATCGTACAGAGGATAGAGGGGTATGATCGATAGTGCGTCAAGCACGGAGCTGGGTGAACCAACGGTCGCGCAACCGCTTTTCGTGACCCCCGGTCCGGCACGGCGCGCCCCGTTGGTCCGCAGATCAGGAACATCGGGCTTGGGCGGGCTTGGGCGCCACTCAACCCGCGGCAACACGGCCGTATCGACCCGAGCAGGCACTCCCGGGCGATGCGGGGATCAGGCAAACGCCGACGCCAGATGATGCGCAGGCTGTCGACGTTGGCGGAGGTGATCTGGTCGTAGGGTGCGAATTTGGTGCCCGCCAGGTCGCCGCCGTAGTGGGTCCAGTTGACGGCGGCAGGGGTGAATAGTCATTGTCGTGAGGGTGCATCGCCAAGTTTCGGGGGCAGAGTGCCGGTGGTCAATGAGACCGAGGCAGCCACTAGCGGACAAGGGGCCAAGTAACCTTGCTATTGCCCTCCTGTTGTGATTTCAGGCAAGCCAAGAGCATCTCTACGACAGTTAGAGCATCTCTGCCGGGGCACGACAGCTGTCCGCTGCCGTCGAGGACTTGCACGAGTTCATGAAAGCCAGTCTCTATCCCCTCGTAGGGCCACTCTGGAGCTTTGATCGGTTCGCGCTCGCCCTCTCTTTCGATGAATGATTCGGTGTCGTTGGGGTTGGCGCGCTCTTCAATAACCAGAGCCCCCAAAGTCCCAGTCACAGTGAAGTGGGATCTGGCGGACGCCTGCTTCTCACCGAGGTAGAATCCGCGCACACTGTTGGCGAAATGGATATAGGCGTTGGCGCTCGGCTCGGCAGCTGGGTCGTGCCCGCCGTCACCTCGGTACTCGCTGTAGTCTTCGTACCCGTCTTCAAGCTCACCGACCAGCCACTCTGGCTTACTACCAGCAAACCACCTGATCGTGTCGAGCGTATGGGTGCCGTTGCGAAACAGCATCGAGCGGGCGCCATGATGGACGTAGGCAACATCTTTTACCTCGCCGAGCGCGCCCGCGGCTACCAATTCATGGCAGCGGTGCCACAATGGCATCCAGTGCCGCGTATGATCGACGGACAGCAACGTTTTGCTCTTCTCCGTTGCCGCGACCATGCGATCCGCCTCTTCCAAGGTGGTGGCCAGCGGTTTCTCACAGAATATACCCTTAGCACCGGCCTCAGCGGCAGCAACCACCATGTTTGCGTGTGCATTGTCTCCAGTGGCCACGGTGACAATGTCAAGTTTCGCTGTGTCCAGCATCTCTTTGTAGTTGGTATACATCACCAGGCTAGGATTCGTTGGCTTGAATTGCTCCTCGAAGCTGTTCAACTGCTCTTCAACGAGATCACACGCGGCTACAACTTCGACGTTCGGCAATCCTTCAGCTCCGTTCGCGTGGCGGTTTCCAATCCCCCTGCACCCTATTACTCCCACTCTATACATGTCTCTGATCTCCTATTTGGTGGGATATTTGCGGCACCCGCAAGTGGCGCGGAATATCCCGAAACATACTGGGACTGCACACCCTCTGACGGCCTCGCTCTTGTGGTATCTCTCATCTCTTCGGTGTATCTACGGCAGCCATCCTGGGGAGCTCCCCGGTTTTGGGCCCCATATCCACAGCCTGACCCCGGAGCGATGGCTACCTCGGTCTACTCTTCGGTTTCGTAGACTGTAACTGGCTGCATTCCCAGGCCCACATCCGTATCGGACACGACACGAGACATGGAACGGTTGGGGAGGATAAAGGGGTATGATCGATAGTGCGTCAAGCACGGAGCTGGGCGAACCAACGGTCGCGCAACCGCTTTTCGGGCCTTCCGGTCCGGCACGGCGCGCCCCGTTGGTCCGCAGATCAGGAACAATCGGGCCTGGACGGGCCTGGGCGCCACTAGGGGGCAGAACACACATAGCCCTACCGCCACTCGTTATCCCAAAACCCCCAATCCAGCACGTCCCCTCCAGCGTAGACCAGATAGTCGGGCAAAAGCTGCATGTCCAGATGGCTTCCCCAGCAGATGGCATCGGGTGCCGTTCCACCGTGGACGGCGAGATAGCGCTCTGGGTGCAGCGGATGGGGGAAGGCGGCAAAGACCGCCACCCCCGGTTCCGCATAGGTCTTACCGGCCAAGTCGATGCGATCATCGGAAAAACGCAGCGGCAATCCCTCGGCAAAACGGGCCAGGACCGAATTGCTGGCGCCGTTGCCATACAGCAGCAGATTGTTCGCCGCCAGCCGCTCCTCGTCCAACTCGCCGTCGGCAACGCTGGACAATTCGACCGCATTGTGGCCCATGATGCCGCCGCGGTGCACGCCGCCGTTGCGGCTGGCATAATAGCCCCGGGCGTTGTCGGCGATCCATTGGTTGAAAAAGGTCTCCTCGTCGCTGCCGGCAGTGCCGGGCACCAGCAGCAGCCCTTCGTGGAATAGATCGCCAAGCGGGCCGGAAGCAGCGTGGCGCTTCTGCGCCGACAGATCGACCCCACCCGCCTGCCAGGCGCCATCCGCACCGCGCTGGAAGGTCTGCTGCCCGCTCAGGTCCAGCGAACCCAGTGCCTGGCCGTCGATAGTCAGGGCGAGCGCGGTGCAATGGGGTATTGGTCCCAACGAGACCACCCGCACCTCCTTGGTCGCCACGTCGAGCGCATCCCCCTCGGCCAACACCGCCTCGACACTTCCTCGCTCACCGTAGATTTCCAACTGCTCAATGGTCACCCAATAAGCCCGATTGTGGCGCAGGGTATAGGTCGCCAGGGAGACCTGCCGCGGTCGGCGCTCCTTGCGCTGGTCTAGGAGCCAGGGGATGACCTGCTTCCAGATCTCGGGCCGCCGACAACCGTGGCCGGTACGCGGCACCTCGGTGTAGGTATGGGAGTAGTCTTTCTCCCCCAGCAGCCGCGCCATCTGACGCGAGTGCTCCACCGAGACGCCGCCGCCCGCCGCCCGATCCCACTCGCCGTGGACGATCCACAGCGGAGTGTGGCGGATATTCTCCACCAGAAAGGCAGCCGAGCGGGCGCGCCACGACGGCTCTTCCCAGAGGTGCATGTGAAAGGTCAGGCCGCCGGGCTTTTCCCACAGGCGATAATCGCAATAGCCGCAAAAGGGCGCGGCGGCTGCGAACAGGTCGGGATAATGTGAGATGAGATACCAAACTGCGGCCCCACCCATAGAGGAGCCGCTGATGCTGATGCGGTCCCGGTCGATTGCGTAGTGGGCGGCGACGTGCTCAATGGCTTCGAGTACGTCGACCTCGCCATAGTTCTGATAGACCGACCCGCCGCCGCGACCGGTGGGGCGCAATACAACACAGGAGCGGCCCTTTTGGGCGGCGATAGAAGCGATCTCCTCGGTCAGCGCAACGGCCCCAGACAGGTGGTCTAAAGCCCCCGGGCTGACTTCGACGAGCAGGGCCTTGGGCTCGGAGCCGTCATCGGTGGCGCAGACCGCGCAGGGGTGCAACCGGCCGTCGACCGACGAGCGGAAATACTGGAGCTGACCTTGGGGCGGCATAGCTTCTCCTCGTGCTGGGGCCGACGCCGGGCGCTGCAACGCTGCGGATCGTGCGCAGGGCTAACAGGGTACAGCAGACTGGCCCAAAAGACCTATCTTACGCCCGATAAGAAAATTAGGCTTCCCCGTACTCGCAAACCAATCCGCCATCGAGATGAGCAGCTTTGCCCTTTCCAGATTCTGGCCGGCGAGGCCGGTCACTGGCAACCCGAAAGCCGATGCGCCCCTCTACGACACCGACTGGGGTCCGATCCGCTTTGGACGCGACGGTTTCGAGAACGAGCTGCGCGTTGCCTATGGCCTGAAGCCTGGTGCGGACGGGGTTATGCGGCCATGCCAGACCGTATTCGCCATTACGACGCAGACCAATCCGGCGGAGCGCGCATCCCGGACAGCTGGGCGAAATCGCGCAACGACGTCACCTACTGGGAGCCCGATGAAAGTGTCCCACCTTTTCGAAAGCGGACGCCCCATTCTCGAAAACTCCTGCTGCCAGCGGTAGAATAGTCGCGGCTGCAGGTCCAGCTCGTCGCACGGCGCATGGCTCAGCTTCCACTCACCGGCGCCGTTCTGATCAGGGCACGTAGAGATTCCGCGAACGGTATTGAAAGAAGATCATCCGGCGATTCTCTTGCCCAGTCCACGGATAGGCCCCGTGCGCCTGCGTCGCCCCCAAAAACAACAACACGTCACCCGCCACCATCGGCACGTGCTTGACCAGGCCCATCTCGTCCTCGCAGGTGCGGATGCCGTCGGGCATCGAATAGGCCGTCTTGTGCGAACCCGGCACGCAGACAAAGCCCCCGTCCTCCCACCGCACATCGCGCAGTTGCCAGGCCACATTGATATAATCGGCATAGACACGACCGTTCTGCTGGCGATAGTGGTTGGTTACTCTTGCCGGTGTAGCAGGAGAATGCAGAGCGTGTCCCGACGACCCCTTTGCGGACAGGAAACCGCTGCACTGCATACACTCGAATCCGCTGCCCATTATCCAGTTTAGACGCTGGATCAACGCCGGGTCCGCGATCATTCGGCGAAAGGGCTCGCCGTGCGGTGCCGGCAGCGTCCATGGGTCGGCCATCGACGAGCGCCCGACCCCCATACCCGCGAGCGGCGTCGAGTCGCCGGCGGCCGACCCGCCGGTGTGAATCCGATCGGGGTTGGAGTCTATCGCCTCGTTGGCCGCCTTGAGCCAGGCGTCGTCCATCACCCCCCGCAGCACGAGATGCCCATTGAGGTCCCAGTGGTAAAACTCCTTCTCATCGATTGCCGAATCCGGGTCTCGAATATAAATTGAAGGATGAAAAACCTCGGTCTCTTCCGCCAGCCAGACCCGCTCGCCGTCTGAACGGACCACTGGAAAAGGCTGGCAGCGGTCGGGGTTGTGCAGGACAGCACGTTGCAGCTCGGTCAGTTCGGCCGTCCAGGCCGGCATTTCGCCGCCCTCGCCGCCTATTTCCGACTCTGCCCCGGGGCGCACATCGGCGCTCACATACCCGCATTCCAGCAGGCGAGGTGCCTCATTGCCAATCCACGGCTGTATCCCGCGCATCAGCGCCTCCGCGCAGATCAGTAGATCGCCCGCCTTTAACACCGGCTGCTCGACCAACCCCATATCGTCGGCCCCGCCGACCAATGCCTGCGGCGCCTCTACTGTACTATTGTGGCTCGCCGGGACCACGACCAAACCACCCACACCCTCACCCACGTCTGCCAACGCCCAAAATACCCGTACCCCTTGGCAGAAACGGTCGCCGTTGTATTGGCGATAGGCCCGCGACCAGTCTACCCATTCGCCGCCACCGGTCAGCGGCGTATCTCCTGGGGAGCGCCCGACTAGTCGCGGCGATTCGTCGAGCCGGAAACCCTCTCCGCATATCTCCCGCAAATAAGCGATCAGCACCGGATGCTCGCGCAGTGCGAGCAGGGGGGTGCTCGTCGGCCCCGTCCAACGCAGCGGCCCGTCGATCGGGCCCAGGTGATCCAGAGCCTGATTACAGGCATTCAACTCGGCCGTCGCCAAGACGCCGGGGATGATCAGGTATCCCGCCACGTCGAAACGGTAATTTTGTTCGTTGGTCATCGTCTGCGCATCCATTGGATACTCCTCAAGTACTCAACTAGCCGCCAGGGCACCTGTTGTGGCCATTATACGGGGCATTGTGCAATCGCCTAGTGTTGTGGTATCATATTAGCCTCTCAGCACGCAACGCGCAAAATTCCGTGTTAACGGCCGCCTAGCTGAAGGAGTACAGTAGTGAAAATAACCCAAGTCGACCTCTACGAAGTTGAAATTCCGCCGATACCGCCCATCGCCCGCTACCACCCCAAAATCTACGATATCACCCTCTGCCGGGTGCAGACCGACGACGGACTGGCGGGCTGGGGCGAGTTGCAGGGACCAAGATCCAGCGCGGAGGAACAGGCCACTGCCCTCGTCGGCGAGGACCCGCTGGCCCTCGACCCCTATGCCCGACCCGACGCCTTCACCTGTGCCCTGCTCGATATAGCGGGTCAGGCTTATGATATTCCGCTGCACCGCTTCTTCGGTGCCCTCGTCCGCGACAAGGTCCCGGTATCCTACTGGTCCTGCCATATGGAGCCGCACGAGACAGCGGCCGAAGCGGCGGTTGGCGCCGCCTCGGGCTTCAGCAACCACAAACTCAAGGCGCGGTCGTGGGATATCGTCGAGACCGTGCGACTGATGAAGGAAGCAGCCGGCGCGGACTACACAATCGGCGTCGACCCCAATACCGAATTTGCCCTGCTGCCCAACGCAGCGCGCTTGGCCGGCGAACTAGAGCCTTTCGGGACGGTCTCGGTATTCGAAGACCCGATGCTCAAGAACAACCTCGAGTGGTATCGCATCCTGCGGGAAAAGACCCATATCCCGATCGCACTCCACTTGGGGGCCCCGTCCGGTGTCCTGGCCGCGCTCAAAACCGAGTGCATTGACTACGTGAATCTGGGCGGCTCGGCGCTGCAGGTTCGGCAGGCGGCAGCGCTCGCCGCCGCCGCCGATGTACCTTGCTGGGTGCAAATGGGCGGGTTGTGCACCGGGGTAATGGCCGCCTATTCGGTGCATCTGCAGGCGACGCTGGCCAATGCCATCCTGCCCTGTGACGAACTGCCCTTTACGCGGGAGGCCGATGTTGTAGCAGATGGGTTGGTACTCGAGGCAGGACACTTCATCGTACCCTCGGGACCGGGCTTGGGAATCAAAGTCGATATGGAAGTGGTCGAACGCTACCGGGTCGCCTGAAATATACCGGACACATCTCCCAGGACAGATCAGAATGAAGGGGAACACATCTTTGCCATTTATGAAAAGGACACGCCTCGACACTGGAAACTGCTGGAAGGCGGTTATCCGGTTCGATGAGTGTGCACCAGCTCAACGACAACAACGGCAAAGGTCGCAAAGCATGGATGACCTGGGGCGGCGGCCTCCATCCGGCCTGGCAGCCGAAGCGGTTCGGTGTAGTGACGCTGGTGAAGCGAATCCTTCTGTAGTGCTCTCCTGCCTCTGAGGCGGGTCTACAGTTGCTGCCATAACTCCGTCAACTCCTGCGAATTCACCACGTCCAGCCCAATCGTCCGAAACTGGACGAGCGCAGCTTCGTGTCCGTCCGGTCGGGGGGAGCGTGTGCAGTCCTCGGCAACGACGACATAGTAATCCTTATTGGTGGCCGCCCAGGCCGTGGCTTCCAGACACCAGTCCGTTGAGCATCCGACGAGCACCAGGGTCTCTCTCTGCAGCGTTCTGAGCAGAAGCTCGAAGCCCGCGTCTTGAAACGCGTCGCCCCTGCGCTTGGGGAGGACAAAATCTTCCGGCTGCGGATCGAGATGGGAATTTACTGCCACCTCATCGTCCTTCGAGCCACACACCTCATGGAGCTTCTCCTCGGTATCGTGCCCGAGGTTCATCAAGACCCGTATATAAGCGGCCGAAATGTGCCGCAACCCTGGGCCGCGCTGGTTGTAGAAGAAGAAAATCGGCACCCCCGCGGCTCGGGCGGAATCGGTCAGGCTTTTCACTTTCTTCAGGATGACGTTGTCCGGCCCACTGTCCCACATGCTCGAATTCTCGATATCGACGACCACCAGCGCCGCCCGGCAGGGATCAACTACCTCGGCCAGCGATTCGCAGACATTCTTGCCGTCGATGTTCTGCATGTTTCGTCTCCCTCTTTATTCTGACATCCGTGTTCATTCGTGGTCAGCCGCGGTTCAATCTGTTTTCACACGCTTTCCATCCACCATAAACGGCTCGGAATTGCCCCCGGGCTTCGAGCCTACGGCATTCCTGTTGATACGGTTAGTGAGGATAAAGGGGTATGATCGATAGTGCGTCAAGCACGGAGCTGGGTGAACCAACGGTCGCGCAACCGCTTTTCGCGCCTTCCGTGCACATCGGAGCCGTGTGGATCTTGATGACAACCCAGTTCTCTTTCGCGACTGGATCGGCCGCTTCAGTCACGCCACCCTGGCGTTCACCAGAAATGATCGCTTTCTGCATGGCTCACTTTCGGGAGGACAGCATGGATCTGACATTACGCACACAAACACTCGAAAACGACGCAACGGACCACGCCTTTTGGAAGGTGGGGGAGGAAAATGAAACGTGGGAACCGGCAAAGACGGCCCTGCTGCTCTGCGATGTCTGGGACAGTCACCCGTGTCGGGGAGCTGTCGAACGTCTCGACGCGATGGTCGGTCGGATGAACGAGGTCTGCACAGCCGTCCGAGACGGAGGTGGACTCATCGTTCACGCGCCCTCCGACACGATGGACTTCTACGTCGATTTTGCCGCGCGCAAACGCGTCCTGTCCACGCCTCCCGCCCCCTCCCCCGCACCGGCCGATCACGAAGATCCGCCGCTCCCTATCGACGATTCCGACGGTGGCTCGGACACGGGAGAAAGCGATTCCCGCCGCACGTGGACCCAGCAGCACAGTGTCATCGAAATCGACGAACAGCTGGATGTAATGTCAGACAGCGGAGAGGAAGTCTACAGCGTCTTCGCCGAACGCGGCATCGACCACATGCTTATCCTCGGCGTGCACACCAACATGTGCGTCCTGCATCGGACATTCGGCATCAAAGCGATGGTGCGATGGGGCATCCGCGTCGCGCTGATCCGGGATCTCACGGACACGATGTACAACCCCGCGAAGTCACCGTATGTCGCCCACGAGGAGGGCACTCGACTCGTCGTTTCGTTCATCGAGAAATTCTGGTGTCCGAGCGTGTTGAGCGACGATCTCCTGTGACCGTCACAACAGCGGGAAATCGACACGCGCATTCCCTAACTCGTGGGACTTCAGCATCCTCATCAACTCGAGCGTCTTTCGCGCTTCGCGAGCCGGTGAAACAAGGTCGCCACCATTCTCGTGAACGTAGATGGCCTCGGTGATGGTAGGCCGACGCGTGGGACCTGGGCATGGCACTGTAGACAGGCAGCCCTTCCGGCTCAGGGGGTCTTGCAGCCCAGGTGCCGGATAGTCCTACGATGACAGCCTTATACCTCCCCACTCAACGCTCCTTCTTCGGTAAGGCCTGAAGTCTCAGTCGAGAAACCCTTCGATAACCTGCTCGTCGTCGGACAGCATGGGATGCCGTTCATCCGCCAGCGGAAGATCGACAAACCGGCCGGATGCAGCGGATTGGTAGCCCGCCGTGGTGATCTCGGCCACAGCCAGTCCATCGCCGACACCCGAGATGGGCGTCGTGTCCAGCTCGATACATTCGATGAAATGCTGGACGCACCCCTCTCCGTCTTCAGTCCCGGCTTCCTCGGCTACGCGCTCACCATTGACGGTCAGGGATCGAGGAGTCGCTTGCACGTGTCTGCCCTCGCACCAGACATCGACGATGTTCACCGGTCCGGGATCCTCACCCTTGATTCGATTCCGACCCGTGACGATGTGTGCGGTCAGACCCTCGTATTCCCACAACATCGTCGCCACGTCCTCCGTCCCGAACTGATCGTAAAAGTCGCCCCAGTACGCTGTCTCGAAATGGGCATAAACACGTTTGGGCATGCCCAGCGCATAGTGCAGAAGATCGACGGTGTGGCTGCCCAGATTCATGAGTTCACCCCCGCCATTCACCTTCGCTTCGGTCGGGTAGCTGACGTATTCCATCAGGTCGCCATCTGGAAACTGACGGATGAAGTGGTGCACGTATGAAACGGGCCGACGATACGCCTCCGAGCGAAGGTGGTCCGCCATCATGCGAAACGGCGTCTCAAATCGGGTGGGATAAGCCAGGAGAACCTTCACCTTCTTCCCCCGGACGCCTTCTACGATTTCACGTGCCTCGGCGACTGTTCGGGCGAGACTTTTGTCCACGAACACGTGCTTTTCACACACCGCAGCCTTGGGCACGAGTGCTCGCTTCAAATAGAAGTCGGTGGCTATGCAGACGATATCGACGTCGTCCCGCTCGAGCACGGCATCGTAATCGGATTCGCAGGGCAGCCCGTAGAGCGAAGACAGCGCATCGGCCTTTTCGGCATGGTGCTCTGCAAGCGCGACGATCTCACAGTCCGGATGCTCCCGAAATCGAGGGCCGTATGTATTCTGGTGTGCCCGATTGCCGATCAAGGCCACACGATACATTACACCTTCTCCACTTTGGAAACTTCCGGTGCGTTGTAGGGGGGTTGCGCACTGTCGTGGGTCACGTCCGCGACGATCTCGTACAGGTCCGGACGACGGTCTTGCAAATGGTTATCGTCTCTCGCCTCGTCCAGATCGATCCTGACACCAACACGTCTGGTACGTCGGATTGCAGTTTGGCTTCGACTTTTCCCGTCGGCCCGGTGATCAGGCTGACGGGGGTGGGCGAAGCACAGGAACATCTGATTTTCATAGCCACGTGTTTTCATCCAAGCCTCGTTTTCATCGTGCCACATCCCATAGGTCGGCATGAGACAAACCTTTGCGCCCTTGAGTCGGATCACCCGCATCGACTCGGCCATCGACGGTCTGCACAGATGACGATGCCGATCCAACCAGGGGGGCGAGTGTCACCCCACTGTGAGAGGCCACCAGCCACACCAACGGTTAGTGAGGATAAAGGGGTATTATCGATAGTGCGTCAAGCACGGAGCTGGGTGAACCAACGGTCGCGCAACCAGGACGGGCAGGAGCGATCGGCGGAGCCCGCGCTGGAGGCTCAGGCCCTCCAGGCAGGCCCGAATGGATGGGGGGCGGTCAGTAGGGGGAGCCTACCGTGTAGTCTGGGTGGTCACCGCTGGTCCCCCGATATCTTGGACTGGCTCGTCTTTTTTCTATTATCCTCGGTAGATGGTGGTCGAGCCGATGAATTTGATGCCGCGTTGTTTGAGGTCTTTGCTAAAGATGTCGGATTCGGGGCTGGAGGTTGCGGACGATACCGGAATCTTGCCCTAGTTTTTCGATTGTGGCTTCGGCAAAACGGGCGACTTTGGCGGAGTCGAATTGGACGAAGGCCTGGCGGTAATCTGAGCGTTTGCCGAGGATCGTGTACCAGCTGAGGCCGGCCTGAGCGGATTCGAGGGTGAGGAATTCGAAGAGGGTGTGGTCGTCGTGGATGGGGACGCCCCATTCTTTGTCGTGGTAGCGGATATAGTCGGGTTTGATGAGGTCGAGCCAGGGGCAGCGGATGAGTATCGCAGTTCTGTCTTTTGCGGCAGGTATCGAGATTCCTCGGCTTCTTCTCGCGGTGCCTTCTGCGCTGCTTCCGAGGAGGCGTTCGCGATTCGTTGTTATGCAAAACAGGCAACTACCTGGAGACCCTAAGTAGTGGATGAAATCGGCGGTATGTTACCTGCTTGGAGATTAGTATATTGAGAGCGCGGATATAGACAACAAGCGAGAACGCGAGCATGAATAACCGGACATTGAGATTCTCAACAAACGGACAATAGGAGCATGATATCGTGAAAATTATCAATGTTGAGGCCTATCCGATTTATCCGCGCTTTGCCGAGCGCAATCAAGACAAGCTGGTGCGGTTTCGCCAGATCAACCACCGAAGCATTGTCAAGATCGAGACCGATAACGGGATCGTGGGGTATGGGGATTATCGCCAGGGGCCACCCACTGCAGGGGAGATTGAGCCCTTGATCGACCGCAACCCATTCGATTTTGTGCACAACGATTTTCACATGGCGATCGGGGGGGCGTTATGGGATGTGATGGGCAAGCATCTGGAAGTGCCGGCGTATAAGTTGCTGGGCCCGAAGCTGCGGGAGCGGGTGCCGGTGGCCGCGTGGTCGCGGCCTGCACCGCCGGAGGATATGGTCAAGGAGGTTGAACGGGCGGCGGAAGAGGGCTACCGGATATTCAAGATGCATACCTGCGAACACTATGATGTTTTCGAGCAGAATCGGGCGGTGGAAGAGGTGGCGCCAGAGGGGTTTAAGATGCAGTGGGATTTTAATTCGAATCGGGATCTGGCCACCGTGCTGCCCATCGTCAAAGAGCTGGAGAAGTCGCGGGTGTTGGGCTTTGTCGAGGATCCGCTGGTGCGGGGGATGTCGAGGGATGGCGGCGGTTGCGGGAGCAGGCCGAGGTACCCCTGATCATGCACATTCCCGTTTTGGGTGGTCTGCAGGAGATGCTGCAAGGCATGGCCGATGCCTTTATTGTCGGGGAGTATTGCGGTGGATTGGGGGATGCCTACGCGCGGGGGATGGCCTATGGCAAGGCTAATGTGCAGACGGTGATCCAGCTGACGGGAGGGACGCTGACCAAGGCGATGGCGATGCACCTGGGCGTGGTATTGCCGACGGTGGGGCATTCGATCAATCTCGATGACCAGTATGAGGAGGACGTGGTCGATAATCGGCTGGAGATCGTCGAGGGAGCCTCGCCGGTGCCGGAGGGGCCTGGTCTAGGGGTGGAGGTCAATGAAGAGGCCTTGGCGCGTCTGGCGGCACGTCCTGCGCCCGAGATGCCTCGGCATATCGGCGTATTGCGGCTGCCGCAGGGGAACGTGCTTTACACGCCTTCGCTGCCTCCGGTAAGCGAATTGACGGGATTCGCCGAAGGTACGATCCGCGGTCTGGACTTCACCGTGTGGGAAGAAGATGGGTCGAAAGAGTTTGCCGCGGTCCTCGAGCGGCTCGAACGGGATGGGCCGTTTCTGGAGCGATAGGCAGGTGTCCGATCACGTCGGAGCACCGGCTACAGCGTCGACATCAGTACTTTTTTCCCAGGGTGCGGGCCCCAGTCTCCAATTCATGGGATTTCACTTTGTTCCGCTCGTTTTTCCCGATAAAAAAATACCCGATTGTCGATTCAGCCCCACAATCTCAGGATTGCCCTCTGAAATTGTCCCAGTGCTCCCGACATAAATCCCAGGATAGCACACGCAGGCCGATAGGCCCTGCCGCGACCGGGTTGCTGCGATTAGCGTGCCGAGACCTTGAGGCGGGATATAGGTCCGGTAAAAGGCCAGGACGGTCAGGACCCACAAGGCGACGGCGAGCGGTCGGGCGAGCGCGCGCAGGTATTCGGCAAAGCCGAGGCCGATCAGACGGTTGACAAGGTATAGCTCATCTCTGGTCTACTGGCGGTGTTCCTGCGTGTAGTGACCGCCTGGTATGTCCGCCAGGCCCGTGGGCAAGGCTACAGAGGGGCGCGTTGCGGCTCGGTGACGTTCGTACAGCGCTTTG
>Ga0066376_10002494_pt1 | contig 17091 bp, 16 predicted proteins | sample Knorr_S15_td_Bot_FD_77009 | JGI IMG/M metagenome (GOLD analysis project Ga0066376, IMG submission 77009) | Marine microbial communities from Southern Atlantic Ocean transect - Knorr_S15_td_Bottom_ad_5009_LV_A | ecosystem: Environmental > Aquatic > Marine > Oceanic | place: Southern Atlantic... | reverse complement strand
CATGGCACGCATGAAAGACGATTTCCGGGCTCTTTCGGGGCCGCAGAAGGCAGCGATTTTCATGCTGTTGATCAGCTCTGAGCAATCGGGGACGTTGTTCGAGCGCATGGACGACGAGGAAATCCGCAAGCTCAGCCAGGCGATGTCGGGGCTGGGCGCGATGTTGTCGAACATCGTCGAGCGATTGTTTGTTGAATTCGCCGATCAACTGTCTTCCGCCGGCGGCCTGGTCGGGTCCTATTCATCGACGGAACGATTGCTCAACGCGGCCCTGGACGAGGAGCGGGTGTCCTCGTCCATGGAAGAAATGCGCGGCCCCGCGGGCCGCACCATGTGGGACAAGCTAGGCAACGTCAACGAATCGGTGCTGGCCAATTACCTGCGCAACGAATACCCGCAGACGGTCGCCGTGGTGCTGTCCAAGATCAAGACCGACCACGCGTCGCGGGTGTTGAGCGTATTGCCGGAGAACTTCTCGCTGGAAGTGATCATGCGGATGCTGCGCATGGAGCCGGTGCAAAAGGACATCCTGGATCATGTCGAGCGCACGCTTCGGACCGAGTTCATGACCAGCCTGGCGAGCGCCGCGCGGCAAGACAACCACGAGCACATGGCCGACATCTTCAATAACCTGGACCGCAACACGGAAAGCCGCTTCATCACGGCGCTGGAGGAACGCAACCGCGAAAGCGCCGAGCGTATCCGCGCGTTGATGTTCACCTTCGACGACCTGGTCCGCCTGGATGCCGCCGGCATTCAGGTGTTGTTGCGCCAGGTCGAAAAAGACCAGTTGGCGATCGGGCTCAAGGGCGCCGCCGAGGACGTCAAGGATCTGTTCTTCTCCAACATGTCGGAGCGCGCCGGCAAGATGATGAGGGAAGACATGGAAGACATGGGCGCGGTTCGCCTCAAGGACGTCGACGAGGCCCAGTCTGCCATCGTCGGCGTCGCCAAGAACCTGGCCGATGCCGGTGAGATCATCATCTCCACCGGCGACGAGGAAAGCAAAATGGTTTATTAGGCCGGGGCATTGATTAATGATGAAAACAGGCGAAGAATCGAAACCTGAAACCACCGCAACCGTTATTGGCAACGAGGATACGGCATTAATGGCTGAGATTAGGCCCTTTATTTTCGACACACGCTTCGATCTGGGGGCACAGCCCGAACCGGAACCCGAAGAGTTAATTGAAGAGGAGGAACCGGAAGAGATTGTTCCGACGTTCAGTGAAGAGGAAATGAAGACCGCCCAAGCCGCCTTTAAGGGCGAATTCGCGATCGTCGCCGCTGGCGACTGCCGCGTGGAATGTGAAGCAGGTGGGTCCAAGCGCGATATGGACCTTCTGTGGCAGGAAATCGATGAAATCGTCGAACGGAACCTGTCGGGCGAATCGGATGAGCCGGAAATACCACCTGAATCGATTGAAGAAATTTCCGAGGAGACGGTCGAGGGAACGATGGACGAGTCCCCGGAAATCCCAGACGCCCCACCACAAGATACGCCGCAAGATACGCTGGGCGATGCAACGACAACCGATCACGAGGGTACCTGACCCTTTGATATAAGGAGCCCACCATGGCAGAAGAGAAAGATCTGGAGTTTGAAGAACTAGAGGAAGACGAGCCCTCTGCCCCGGCGGAAGGTGCCGGCGAAGGCGGGGATACGCAAGGCGGCATGGATATGGGTGGATTACCCGATGTCGGCGATTTGCCCCGCTCATTCAAGAATCTGGAGGCGGTTTACGACATTCCGGTCCAGGTATCCGCCGTTCTCGGCAAGACCACAATGCAAGTCAGCCAATTGCTGAAACTGGGTCGCGGCGCGGTTATCGAACTGGACCGCAAAGTTGGTGAGGCCATTGATATCTACGTCAACAACCGCCTGGTCGCCCGCGGCGAGGTCGTCGTTGTCGAGGACCGCTTCGGCGTGACGATGACGGAAATCATCAAGACCGAAACGACAGCCTAAGGAAATCCTCATGGCCGAAGAAGCCGATGATTTTCAGGCCCCCACCGACCCAATCACAGAAGCCACTACTAACGGACCCCGAGTACGGGCCGTTTAATGGCGACCCAACCCACCCCTGCGGTTGCCGCCAAAACGCCCGCCAAGTCCGCACCGCGCGCCAAGAACAGCAATATGGCCGCCATCGCGTCGGGAAAAGGGGGGGTCGGCAAAACCTGGTTTTCAATCACCCTCGCCCACGCATTGGCCAAGGCCGGAGAACAAACTTTGCTGTTTGATGGTGACTTGGGGTTAGCCAATTTGGACATTCAACTCGGTTTGACGCCGAAAAATGACCTCGGCGGCGTCGTCGGCGGACGCCTGACGTTAAATCAGGCGATTACGCCCTATGATGAAGGCGGCTTCGATATCATTGCCGGGCGGTCGGGCTCCGGTGGACTGGTGAATATTACCGCCAACCGCATGAAGATGTTAAGCGACGACCTCGTCGTGCTTTCAGCCGATTATGATAAGGTTCTGATTGATCTCGGCGCCGGTGTGGAACGCACTGTTCAGCAACTGACCCACGGCGCGGGCAACGTTATCGTGGTCATTACCGACGAGCCGACATCATTAACCGATGCCTATGCCTTTATCAAAGTAACCCAAATAGAAAGCCCCAGCACCAAATTCAAGGTCGTTGCCAACATGGTGAATTCGAAGCGCGAGGGCGAACGAACATATAATACGTTGCTAAAGGCCTGCGAGGGATTCCTGAAGATATCGCCGCCGCTTCTTGGTGTTGTGCGGCGCGATACCAAGGTGCCGGTAGCGATACGCTCTCAAACCTCGCTGTTAACTCGTTACCCCAACTCAGAGGCCGCCAGCGACGTAGAAAGCATCGCCCAAAAGCTAATATGAGGCCCGGCCCGTAATACTAGGGATAAGATGTCCGAAATCACACGCCGCCACCGCTGCCACCAACTAGCCCGTCCATTCCAACGGCGGTACAATCAAAACTGACCATCACCAATCCGCCGGACGCAATGGCCCGGCAATTGGCCCTGGGTGCCCGGCTGGACGCGGTGATCACCGCCGCTGCACCAAAGGGAAAAATCCTCATTGACACCGCCTACGGTCGGGTCGCCATTCAAACCGGGTTTCCTCTACCCAAAGACGGCGCCTTGCAATTGCAGTTGCAGGCCAAGGGCGGCAGCTTTCAGTTTCTGATTACGGCAATCTATGGAATGCCACCAAAAACGGCGTTGCGCGCGTTGGGGCTTATCCCGTCTGCGGCCGGAAAAAGCAGCGGCGCGCCGTCGCCAGCGGTCGTAACTGGAAACGCCACCCCACCCAACCTATCCGGGCCGGTGACCAGATTGCCGTCGGCTGTCAGCTTGACCATCGGCGCCACCATCGCCGCCACGTTATTCAAGCCCTCACCACCCACCGCAATGCCAGCCGCCGATGGGTCAGCGCAAGGAGCAACTGCCCAACCGGGACAATCGCCGCTAAGCCTGCCCCCGGCCAAGGGCAACCGTCTTCCGCACCCGGATAAGAGGCACCAACGGTCTCTTCTCCCGGCGCCGTACAGAAGGGCCGACCCGGTCCGGCGACCTCGGGAATACCGGCAACCGCGCAACCCGGGGCACAAATCGGCACCCGCCCCGCCACCTCACTTATTCAGCCAGGCGCGTTGTTTTCCATCCGCATTACTGCCTTTCAACCGGCAACAGGAACGACAGCGGTAATGGCGGCTGGCACAGGCCTTCCCCCGGCACCGGTTGGGGGCACCGTTATGACCCCGGGAGCAACATTAGCTGGGGTCGTCACCGGCACAGCGTCAACCGGACACACTTCTTAATGATAACCGGCATCGCCAGTATGAGAACAGACAGTTTTAGGTTTATTAAAATTTGGCCTCAAACCCTTATTTTCTCACAAAAATGGGAACTGGCACCGTTGACGCCTTGCACCGGAAGCAAGCTCCGAATATGGTTAACGAATTCTTTAACAAAGGTGACCTTTCGACCATGCGTATCCTTCTTGTTGAAGACGACCTGACTACCCAGCAAAGCATTAAGCTGATGCTGGAATCGGCGGACATGATTGTAGATACGACGGATCTTGGCGAAGATGGGTTGGAAATCGGAAAGCTTTACGATTACGACCTTATCCTTTTGGACATCATGCTGCCTGACATGGACGGCTTTGAAGTCCTGCGCCGGCTGCGCGATAGCCGCGTGGAAACACCGGTATTAATCCTATCGGGGTTGGATGAGGCCGGTAGCAAGGTTAAAGGCCTCAAAACCGGCGCTGATGACTACCTGACCAAGCCCTTTGACAAGGCCGAACTCCTGGCCAGAATCCAAGCCATCATCCGGCGTTCGGCGGGTCATTCTCAATCGGTTATCGACACTGGCCTGTTGAGCGTAAATCTGGATGCACACACCGCCGAAGTGAGCGGCCAATCCATCCACCTGACAGGCAAGGAATATGGGATTCTGGAGCTTTTAAGCCTGCGTAAGGGGACGACACTGACCAAGGAAATGTTCTTAAATCACCTGTACGGCGGCATGGACGAGCCGGAATTGAAAATTATCGACGTTTTCATCTGCAAACTCAGGAAGAAGTTATCAACCGCCACCGGTGGTGATACCTACATTGAAACGGTCTGGGGACGGGGCTACGTGCTCAGAGACCCCGACGGGGACAGCCAAAAGGCAGCCGCCAAGGCTTAGTCGGTAACAAGGCCATAGACGCCGCGTTGTTCCGGGACCGGCCTAAATATTTCGGAAATACCCAAAACGGTTTCTGCGCCGCCGAGGAACAGTGTTCCGTCTTTAGGCATGAGGCCGGCGATGTTGTCCAGAACCATGGCTTTGGTATCCCGGGTCGATTCTCCCCGAGGGGATCCTAAAGGGGTTGGGTTTTCCCGCGCGCCTAGCGGTATTCCGCAATTCCAGGGAAGCGGACGTATGAATGGAAATGGCGCAGGGCACGGGAAGTGTCATTCAATGATTGCCTAGGTATTTGTTAAATCGTCCAAGCAGTCTATCGAATATTAAGTATCCCGAATGTGTCGAAATGTTTCGATTGTTTGCTACAAATAATCAATTTGAGGATTCGGGAAATATTACCGCAAACTGAATATCGCCGGTTTGGCCCTCGGAATGTTCGATCAGGCCGCCTATTTTACGGGCCATGCATTGGGCAAAATAGGCGTGAATGTTGCGTGCAGACAGCGCTCCGATCTCCCCCCCAACGTCTTTTTCCCCTTCCGCCAAGGCCTCGCGGAGATCGTCGCGAAGGACAGCTGTTTCCCCGGATGCGGTAACGCCGATGCCTAAGCCTTCATCAAGGTCGCCGAAGGTAACCCCGACATCACCGCCCCGGGGCAGCGATTCCATCGCCATGAGCACCATATTGAGCAGGACTTTGACCACATCGGGCTTGACTGGCCCAGGATAGCCTGAAGGCCAGTCCAGTGTAATCTTGCTGTATTCCACAAATCCCGCCGCCAGCGACCCGGCCTCATCCAGTGTGGCTTGCCCCTTCGCCCCTGCGCCAAAGCCGAAGGCAGCACGGAAAAAGGCCAGCCGCCGTTGCGCCTCATCGGCGCTTCGGATAACCAGTGCCAGGGCGCGCCCATCTTCATCCGAGCCTTGATCGAACCCCTCCCCCAACAGCTCCAACCCCGAATTTACGGCGCCGACGGGTCCGACAAGGTCGTGACAAAGCCGGGATGAAAGAAGCTTGGCAACGTGAAGATCGTCTCCCATGGGTGTCCCTTTATGTCCTTTTCCGACCGCTGACTCTTAAGATAACGAAATCCTTTCCCGGTTTCTAACCCTGCGTTATACTTTTAGGGCCGTTATCCCCTTCAATCCTTGCTTATAGCGGCCACGGTATCGTGGTATACATAATCCCAAGAACGGGCCGACTATTCATGTTTTTATGCCCAGGAGCCCAAATTTCCTATGTCAGCGACAGACACAAGCAAAATAAGGGGCCATGCCATGGGTGGCGGGCAATCCCCATTTTTCCCTAAGGGCCGCCAAGTCGAACCGGAAGCCCTCAAGGAGGTAGGTGCACTGCTAGGTGAAAGCCCCCGGCGCCGTGATTTGTTAATTGAGCACCTGCACCTGATCCAGGACCATTATGGCCACCTTTCTGCCCGCCATTTAGCCGCCCTGGCAGCCGAAATGGGCCTCGCCCAAACCGAGGTCTATGAGGTGGCGACGTTTTATGCCCATTTTGACGTTGTCCGCGAAGACGAAACGCCGCCGCCCCCGTTGACGGTCCGTGTTTGCGACAGCCTGACCTGTGAAATGATGGGGGCGAAGGATCTGTTGGCCGGATTGCAAGAAAAACTGGGCGACAAAATTCGTATTTTGCCCGCCCCGTGCATGGGCCGATGCGAGACCGCCCCGGTTGCAGAAGCAGGCCATTATCATATCAACGCTGCCGATGTGGATAAGGTCACCGCTGCGGTCGAAAACGGCCAAACCCACCCGGACAACCCTGCCTATACGAATTTCGACGCCTATGTTGCTGACGGCGGTTATGCCTTGTTAAAGGATTGTCATGAGGCCAAGCGTCAGCCAGACGAGCTCATTGAAATATTGGGTGCATCGGGGCTTCGTGGCCTCGGCGGCGCCGGGTTCCCGACCGGGCAGAAATGGAAAATTGTCCGTGGCTACAAAGGCCCGCGGTTGATGGCGGTCAACGCCGACGAGGGCGAACCGGGCACCTTCAAGGACCGGGTTTATTTAGAGACCGACCCACACCGATTCCTGGAAGGCATGTTGATCGCCGCCTGGGCGGTCGAAGCCGAGGAAATTTACATCTATCTGCGCGACGAATATCCGGGCTTGCGCGATGTGTTGCTGGTCGAAATCGCCAAGGTTGAAGCGGCGGGATTAGCCGAAGGCACTGCCATTCACCTCAGGCGCGGCGCCGGGGCTTATATCTGTGGCGAGGAATCGGCAATGATCGAAAGTATCGAAGGCAAACGCGGCCTGCCCCGCCATCGCCCGCCCTATGTGGCCGAGGTCGGTTTGTTCGGACGCCCGACCCTGGTCCAAAATGTCGAAACGGTGTATTGGATTCGCGACCTCGTCGATCGCGGTCCCGACTGGTTTTCATCGGAAGGCCGCAATGGACGCCAGGGACTGCGGAGTTTTTCGGTTTCAGGCCGTATCAACGAGCCGGGCGTCAAACTGGCCCCCGCCGGAATCACGGCCCGTGAACTTATCGACGAATTTTGCGGCGGCATGGCCGACGGCCACGCCTTCAAGGGATACCTTCCGGGGGGGGCTTCGGGCGGCATTCTACCGGCTAGCATGGCCGACATCCCTTTGGATTTCGGCACCCTGGAAGAACATGGATGCTTCATCGGCTCGGCGGCAGTGATGGTGCTGTCGGATCAGGACAGCGCCAGGGACGCGGCCTTGAACCTGATGCGATTCTTCGAAGACGAAAGCTGCGGTCAATGCACGCCATGCCGGGTCGGTACCGAAAAAGCGGTAAAATTAATGGCCGAAAAAGAGTGGGATGAGGCGCTATTGCAGGAATTGAGCCAAGCCATGTCCGATGCCTCGATTTGCGGGCTCGGTCAGGCGGCAGCGAATCCATTAAAAATGGTGTTGGCACATTTCCCAGACGATATTATCTGTAAGTAAGCAGGTTCGAGGAACCAAGATGAGTGAAACCATAAAATTCAATTTGAATGGAAAAGACGTCGAAGCGGCAACTGGAGAAACTATCTGGCAGACGGCGAAGCGTCTGGGCGAGGAAATCCCGCACCTTTGTTATTTACCCAAGCCTGGCTACCGGGCCGACGGCAACTGCCGCGCCTGCATGGTCGAAATCGAAGGCGAACGGGTGTTGGCGGCGTCCTGCATCCGGGAGCCCGCCGACGGAATGATTGTTAGAACCAATTCGGACCGCGCAAAATCGGCCCGCGACATGGTTTTCGAGATGCTGCTGGCCGATCAGCCGGAACCGGCCAAGGCCCACGACCCGGATTCGGCATTTTGGAATTGGGCCGGCAAAATGGGTGTGGAAACTAGCCGCTTTCCAGCCCGCCCAGCCGTTGCCGCCGACACAAGCCACCCGGCGATGGCGGTCAACCTGGACGCCTGCATCCATTGCAATCTGTGTGTTCGGGCCTGTCGCGAGGTCCAGGTCAACGACGTCATCGGCATGGCCGGACGCGGCATCGGCGCTGAAATCGTTTTCGACATGGGCGACAAAATGGGGGAAAGCACCTGCGTCGCGTGCGGCGAATGCGTACAGGCATGCCCCACCGGCGCGCTGATGCCGGCCACCCTGGTCGATGCAAAAGGTATTTATGGCGGCGGCGCCGACAAACAGGTCGACAGCTTGTGCCCCTATTGCGGGGTCGGCTGCCAGGTCACCTTCCACGTCAAAGAAGGCGAAATCCTTTATGTCGAAGGCCGCGACGGCCCGGCCAACCAAAACCGGCTTTGCGTCAAGGGACGGTTCGGGTTCGATTACGTCAGCCATCCGCACCGTCTGACCAAGCCGTTGATCCGCAAGAAGGACGCCGCCAAAAACCCGGATGAAACAATCGATCCTGCCGACCCCCTCACCCACTTCCGCGAGGCCAGTTGGGAAGAGGCCCTGGACCTGGCGGCGGCAGGCCTGAAAACCATCATAGACCGTGACGGGGGTAAGGCGATGGCCGGATTCGGCTCGGCCAAGGGCTCCAACGAAGAAGCGTATATGGTGCAGAAACTGGTGCGCCAGGGTTTCGGCACCAACAACGTCGATCACTGCACGCGGCTGTGCCACGCTAGTTCCGTCGCCGCCCTGATGGAAGGCCTCAACTCGGGCGCGGTGAGCGCGCCCTTTACCGCCGCCGCTGACGCCGATGTCATCATCGTCATCGGCGCCCGCCCGACCCAGAACCATCCGGTCGCCGCCACCTACATCAAGAACGCCGCCAAGCAGGGCAAGACCCTGATCGTCATCGACCCTAGGCGCCAGGGCCTCAGCCGCCACGCCACCCAGCACCTGCAATTCAAGCCCGGCACCGATGTGGCACTGTTGAACGCAATCATCCACACCATCATCGAAGAGGGCCTAACCGACGAACAATATATCCAGGGCTATACGGAAGGCTACGAGGCGCTGCAGGAGTCCATTAAGGCTTTCCCGCCGGAGAAAATGGCCGATGTTTGCGGCATCGACGCCGAAACCATCCGTGCCGTGGCGCGAACCTATGCCACGGCTGAGCGGTCGATCATCTTCTGGGGCATGGGCATTTCCCAAAGCGTCCACGGCACCGACAACGCGCGCTGCCTGATCGCCCTTTCAATGATTACCGGCCAGGTCGGGCGCGCCGGCACCGGTCTTCACCCGCTGCGCGGCCAAAACAACGTTCAGGGCGCCTCCGACGCCGGACTGATCCCTTTTGTTTATCCTGATTACAAATCGGTCGAAAACGCCGACATCCGGGGCGTCTACGAAGACCTGTGGGGCAAGGACCTTGATCCAGAGAAGGGCCTGACGGTGGTCGAGATCATGGATCAGGTTCACACCGGCATCATCCGCGGTATGTACATCATGGGCGAAAACCCGGCGATGTCGGACCCGGACTCCGGTCATGCCAGAAAGGGTTTGGCGGCATTGGAACACTTGGTGGTGCAAGATCTTTTCCTCACCGAAACGGCGGCGTTTGCCGATGTCGTGTTGCCGGCGTCGGCCTTCCCGGAAAAAACCGGTACCATCACCAACACCAACCGCCAGGTGCAAATGGGCCGCCCGGCCCTGGACCTGCCCGGCGACGCCCGCCAGGACTGGTGGATCATTCAGGAAATTGCCAACCGGCTAGGGCTGGACTGGTCTTACACCGGGCCGAAGGACGTATACGATGAAATGCGCCTAACCATGAAATCGCTTCACGGAATCCCCTGGGACCGGCTGGAGCGCGAAGACAGCGTCACCTATCCCTGTGACGGTGACGATCAGCCCGGCCACGACGTGATTTTCGGCGATGGATACCCGACGGAATCGGGACGCGCCAAGCTGGTCGCGGCGCAAGTGACGCCGCCCGATGAATTGCCCGACGATGATTACCCCTTGGTGTTGACCACGGGACGGGTGTTGGAACATTGGCACACCGGCGCCATGACGCGCCGCGCCACCACCTTGAACACGCTGGAATCCGTCGCCGTCGTCTCGATCCATCCCCAGCAGATGGCGTCGCTTGGGCTTGAACCCGGTGACACGGTACGGGTGGAATCGCGGCGCGGTGAAATTGATATTCAGGTCCGCGCCGACCGGGACGTGCCCGACGGCATGGTGTTTATCCCGTTCTGCTTTACCGAGGCATCGGCCAACCTGTTGACCAACCCGAAATTGGACCCCATCGGTAAAATTCCGGAATTTAAGTTCTGTGCCGTCCGCGTCACCGCCGTCACCGGCAACGCCGAAGCCGCCGAATAATCAGCGCTTCGATTTTTCCACCACATCCATGGCTAGGGCATGGACCGTGGGGCTGCCGTCTTCGATGCACGACATGGCTGCCGTCCTGTCCTTGACTTCGGCCTTCAGGTCGTCAACGGAAACCGGATAAGATTTCAATAACACCGCCAGAATAGATTCACAGGCCAGGACATGGGCCGCCAGGCTTTCGGATTCGGTGCGGCGTTCGTCGGCGTTTACGCCGAAGCTTTTAAGTTCACCGGCAATAACCTGAAGGCTTTCTTCCAGGGCACTGATCTGCTGGAAAAAGCCCGATTCCTCCAACATATCCAAGAATACCTGATGCGTGTCGCCGGGTTTCGTGACTTCCTGATCAGACATGGCATCCCCCAATAATTACCGCCAACAACCATACCCCCACGCTAGATGGTTGCAACCCTGTCCGATTGCTTTAAAATCGTTTCAGTTCAGTTCTATGGGACACATCTTGGGAGGAATGCAGGTATGAAATCTTTTTGGATCGGGTCCATTGCCGCCGTTGTTATCGCCATTGTCGCCGGCACCGTCTTAACCGGCACCGAGATGACCAGCGGCCAGAAGTTCTCCACTTCCAGCACCCGGCTTTAGCCTCCACAAACAACAAGGGCGGCCCCTTTTAAAGGGAACCGCCCTTGTCGCTTCTTGGAAAAACCGAACGGGACGTTATTCCGCCGGTTGCTCCCCCCCTTCCGAATGTGAACCTGATACTCCAACTTCCTCGGCCCAAAGGCTGTGATGTTCCTGGACCCAATTGACATCAACCTGCCCCGAGGCAACGGCGTCGATGGCGCCTTCCATGCCCAGCGGCGTGCCGATGTAGATATGCGCGATGATCACCGCGATCATGGCCATCGATACTCCCGAATGCCATAACACCGATAACTGTGTTTCCATCAACGGCGTCAGTTCCGTCGGCAAGCCGAACCCAAAAATATTGAGGACGGCGAAGGTCTTGGCCCAAGGCGTGATTTCAAACGGGAACAGCAGCGCCAACCCCGAAATCGAAACCGTCAAGCCGCCGAGTACGACCACCCAAAATATGCACTTTTGGCCGAAATTGAACCGCTTGGCCGGCGGATGGTTGCCTTTGCCTACAAAACCGCCGCCGCTGGCGACCCATTTTAGGTCGGTGCCGTCGATTATGTTATGGCGCACCCACATAACGAACATCAAGGCGACCCCGACCATGAAGGCGAAGCCAAGGTAATTGTGGGCGAGCTTACCGTAATAGGTCAGCGACGCGAAGGCGCCCGGTCCCAAAATCGGCAACAGGACATATTTACCGTACATGACGTTGAGGCCGCTGAGCGCCAAAACGACAAAGCTGGAAGCCGTCAGCCAATGGGTGGCGCGTTCCACCGCGTTGAAGCGTTCGACTGTTTGCCCGGACAACCCGGATTCGATCTTGATCTGGCCGCGGACCAACCGGAAGATCACCAAAATTACCAGGATTGCCGCCAACGACCAGCCGCCGAACTGCGCCAACGGGCCGTTTTTAAACGCCCGCCAACTGTCGCCTTCTGATTGAACCAAGGTGGCTGCCATGGGGTCCTTCACGCTGGACCTGCCTTTAATCCCCTTGCGGACGGCCCGCCATAATTCCGCGTCGCTGATGTTCCCCGAGAAGTTGCCCGGCACGGCACCCTTGCTTTGCGCGGCGGCCGGCGCATCCAGTACCATGGAGCCGGTAAGCCCCACTGCCGACGCATAAATGACAGCCATAGCCAACCCGGTAACGGCCAGGAAGTGACGGAGTGTTGACCAAGTCATATAACTAATCCCTGTCTCGATTGTTCAATAATAAGCCCCCGAAAGCCCACAAGAACCTGGGCCCTATAGGGGATTGCCTTGTTTGCTTGTGCGTGCGCCCGACGGCATGCGGCCATCGGATTACCGCCCCCCACCGCCGGAATGGTAAACGGCGGACCCCTGCCGGGTGTTGCGCAGGCGTAATTGGCGCAACTGGGCCTGGCTCAGTTGGGTATCCATTTTGCCGAGGTAGACCCCCGGCTGATATTGCGTAATCCGGCCTTGTTCTTCGGCCCGGCATCCGGCCAACACCATAGCCAAAACCGCCACCGCGCCAAAGACCGTGAAAATTCTTGCGCTCGTCATGAAATAATGTCCCCCGCTTGGTTAACCCCGGAAAGGCAGCCGAAGGAGGCGGCGCCGCTTTTCTCTTAGCGACGCCGCCAACTTCAGATTTGCCTACCGAGGATCAGGAACCAGCCTTCAATTGATAGGCCGTTCCCCAACCCCAAGCACCGGAACCGAAGCCACGGGCGACAACCCGTTCACGGTAGATATCGGCAATTATGTTGCCATCGCCGCCCAAGAGTGCCTTGGTCGAGCACATCTCGGCGCACAAAGGTAACTTGCCTTCCGCGAGACGGTTGCGGCCGTACTTCTGGAACTCCGCAGCCGAGTTGTCATCATCCGGACCACCTGCACAGAAAGTGCACTTGTCCATCTTTCCACGGCTGCCGTAGTTTCCAGCCTGCGGGAATTGCGGTGCCCCGAAGGGACACGCGAAGAAACAATACCCACAGCCAATGCAGAGGTCCTTGGAATGCAGGACCACGCCTTCTTCGGTCTGGTAGATGCAGTCCACGGGACAGACCGCAATGCACGGCGCATCAGAGCAGTGCATGCAGGCCACCGAGATGGACCTTTCGCCGGGTTTGCCGTCGTTGAGGGTCACCACCCGGCGCCGGTTGATGCCCCAGGGCACCTCGTGCTCGTTTTTACACGCCGTGACGCATGCCTCGCATTCGATGCAGCGTTCGGCGTCACATAGGAACTTCATTCGTGCCATAGCTTTATCTCCTTACCTTATGCTGCTTCAATCCGACACAGGGTCACTTTCGTTTCCTGCATCTGCGTTACAGAGTCATAGCCGTAGGTGCCACAAGCGTTTGACGAATCACCGAGGACGTACGGATCGGTCCCTGCCGGATACTTGTCGCGAAGGCTCTTGCCTTCCCAACTTCCACCGAAGTGGAACGGCATGAAGACCACGCCCGATGCGACTCGTTCTGTCACCAGCGCCTTGGCAAACACCTTGGCGCCTTCCGGAGAGTGGATCCACATGTCTTGGCCGTCACGGATGCCGGAGTTATTGGCATCCTCGGGATTGACCTCGCAGAACATGTCTTGCTGCAGCTCGGCCAGCCACGGGTTGGACCGGGTTTCGTCACCGCCGCCCTGATACTCCACCAGACGTCCTTGCGTAAGGATCGTCGGGAACTTCTTGGAGTAGTCGTTCTTCTGAATCGACCAGTACTTGACCGGCAAACGGTAGGTCTTGCCGCTTGACTTGAAGTCGTCGTAGGTCCTGTACTTCGCTATCAGGTCACGCCTAGGCGTGTAGAGCGGTTCTCGGTGCAAGGGCACCGGATCCGGGAACGTCCACACGACCGCCCGCGCCTTGGCATTGCCGAAGGGCGCACAACCGTGCTTGATGGCGACACGTTGTATACCACCGGAAAGATCGGTCTTCCAGTTGGTCTTGTCGCCGGCGACCTTGGCAATAGACGCCAACTCCTTGGCCGTCAGGTCCTTGTCCCAGCCCAGCTTCTTCAGCACTTTCATGTCGAACTGGGGATAGCCGTCCTTGATCTCGGAGCCGACCGGATAAGAGCCCTCGGCAAGCAGGTTTACGCCGTTGCGTTGGACGCCGAACCGGGCGCGGAAGCAAAGCCCGCCCTCGGCCACCGGCATTGAGGTGTCGTAAAGGACTTGCGTTCCTGGGTGCTTCATCTCGGGATTCCCCCAGCACGGCCACGGCAGGCCGTAGAACTCGCCGTCGGCGGGGCCACCCTTGGCCCGAAGCGAGGTCCTGTCGAATGTATGCTGGTACTTCATGTGCATCTTCAGCCGTTCCGGCGACTGGCCGGTGTAGCCGATGGTCCACATGCCCCTGTTAAATTCGCGAGTCAGATCCTCGACCAACGGAGCTTCCCCGTTGACCTTGATGTTTTTGAACATCTGCTTCGCCATGCCTAGCTTCTTGGCCAGCAGGTACATGATGTCCTGATCCGGCTTCGCTTCGAAGTAGGGATCGAACACCTTGTCGCGCCACTGCAGGTTACGGTTTGACGCAGTCACGGAACCATAGGTCTCGAACTGGGTCGCCGCCGGAAGCAGGTAGGTCCCGTCCTTGCGGTTGGAAAGCACCGAAGCAAGGTTCGGATGCGGGTCGATGATCAACAGCAGGTCCAATTTCTCCAGGGCCGTCCGCATCTCCTTCAAACGGGTTTGCGAGTTGGGTGCATGTCCCCAGAACACCATCGCCCGGGTGTTGGTGTCTTGCAGGGCGATATCTTTCTTGGGTAACAGAACACCATCGATCCAGCGGGACACCGGATAGCCTTTCGTCTCCATCAGCTTTTTCGACTTGAAGCGCTTCAGGAGATAGTTGTAATCGACGTCCCAAACACGGGCCCAGTGCTTCCACGAGCCGGTCTTCAGGCCGTAGTAGCCGGGCAGCGAGTGGGACAGGATGCACATGTCGGTCGCACCCTGGACGTTGTCGTGGCCGCGGAAGATGTTGGCGCCGCCGCCGGCCACGCCCATGTTGCCAAGGGCCAATTGCATGACGCAGTACGCGCGCGTGTTGTTGTTGCCGGTCGTGTGCTGAGTGCCACCCATGCACCAGATGATGGTGCCAGGGCGGTTGTTGGCCAACGTCTTGGCGACGCGCCGCAGTTGCGAACCTGGAACACCGGTGACGAGCTCAGTCTCTTTCGGATTCCAACGCTTCACTTCGGTCTTGATCTGCTCCATGCCGTAGACGCGCTGTTTGATGAACTGCTTGTCTTCCCAGCCGTTCTCGAACACGTGCCAGAGGATGCCCCAGATCAACGCCACGTCGGTGCCCGGACGCAACCGCACGTATTCGTCGGCGTGAGCCGCCGTTCGCGTGAACCGCGGATCACAGACGATCAAGGCCGCGTTGTTCTGTTCCTTGGCCTTCAAGATGTGCTGCATGGCCACCGGATGCGCTTCCGACGCGTTGGAGCCGATCATAAAGATCGAACGCGAGTTGTGCATGTCGGGCATTGAGTTGGTCATGGCGCCGTAGCCCCAGGTGTTGGCCACACCGGCGACCGTGGTCGAGTGGCAGATACGTGCCTGGTGATCGCCGTTGTTGGAGCCCCAGAAGGCGTAGAATTTCCGGAACAAGTAGGCCTGCTCGTTCGAGAACTTCGCCGAACCAAGCCAGTAGGTGGCGTCGGGACCGGAGGCCTTGCGAATCTCCAGCAACTTATCGCCAATCTCGTTGATCGCCTGATCCCACGAAAGTTTGACCCACTTGCCGCCAACCTGCTTCATCGGATACTTAAGACGGCGGTCGCCGTGGGCAAAGTCGCGAACCGTCGCACCCTTCGCGCAATGTGCGCCAAGGTTCAAGGGGCTGTCGAAACCCGGCTCCTGGCCAATCCAGACGCCGTTGTCGACTTCGGCAATCACCGAGCAGCCTACGGCGCAGTGGGTACAGACCGACTTGATCTGTTTGAGCTGCTTAGCGGTTTGCGCCTTCGCCTCCTTGGCCATGCCCGTGGGCAGGACCGAAGCGAGCGCGACACCACCGGCTGTCACCCCTGAGCGCTTCAGGAATGCACGGCGGTCCATAGAACCACCGATCACACCGGCCAGTGCCTTCTTTAAACGGGGGCCATTCGCCACCCCGTTGCTCGTTTTAGTGAGCATTAGATGTCTCCCTATTTGGTTAGGTTAAAACCTTGCCAGTTCATAGTACTTCTTCACATGCTCGGTTTCCTGATAGCCGGAACTTTTCCCGCTTTCAGGAACCGCCGCCTTTACTGGCTTCGACGCCAAGGCCACCGCCGCCACACCGGCGGCACCACCGGTGATACCGGCAGCCTTTAAGAAGTCACGGCGTGATTTTTTGATTTTTGTCATTTGCCTCTCCTTGTTTGTTTCCACAATTGGTTCACCAGATGGCGATTCAATCGATTAGCCGGTCGTCTTTACGGCTAAGTCAGGCCGCCATTTCAAACGCTTGGGCCTCAATGGCCATGAATAGCCTGCCAATAGTTCCGACCGGCATATACAACGAAGCGGATTCGGCGCCTTCAAGTTCTGAGAAGAACCGCCCCACCCACGGCGCCATGTGGGTTTCGAAAAACTTTTGCTGGGTTTCCAGGGAGGCGGGCTCGTTGAACGCGCCGGTAATCAACCCATGCATTATTTCACAAAGGTATGCGATATGGTCTTCTGGCTCCTTGGAAATGCCGGAATTCTTAATGCCGAGCACCGCCATGTCGCCGCGCAATTTCGCGAGCGGCTTTTCAAGCAGGAACCCAGTCAAATAATAGGAGGCGTAGGGCAGGATTTCGCCGCCCGAGCCATCGCCGTAAAACAGGGCAGAGAACTCCTCCTCGGCGACCCCCCGGGGGGTCCTGACGGCGACGGTGCCGAGGGTCGCGAAAGCGGCGCCGAGTTCGTTTTTGTCGCTTTGCCCTTCGAGAGCGCGAACGACCTCCAAAGTCTCATCGCCCATCGGCTCCGCCAGCACCCGTGCCAACAGGCCATAAAGGTTCGCGCGCTGCCTATCCTCTTCGGGAATGGCGAGCTCACCGGTTTTTTCGTTGTGAGAAGGAGAATTTGTCCCCTCTGGAACGTCTTCT
>Ga0066376_10002489_pt1 | contig 17106 bp, 14 predicted proteins | sample Knorr_S15_td_Bot_FD_77009 | JGI IMG/M metagenome (GOLD analysis project Ga0066376, IMG submission 77009) | Marine microbial communities from Southern Atlantic Ocean transect - Knorr_S15_td_Bottom_ad_5009_LV_A | ecosystem: Environmental > Aquatic > Marine > Oceanic | place: Southern Atlantic... | reverse complement strand
CGGGACGTAAGCCGACAGTGTGCCGCGAGGCAGAAGATGTTTTGAGATTGGATATGGCTCGTCTCATTTATCGCGCGCTCCGTGGTGCCGGTCAGGGCTAAAGCCAGGGGTCAGAAAAGCCGCCGGTCGACATGCTGGCCCTGGCCGGGAGACCCAGTATAGAACAAATGTTCTATACTGCAAATAGGTCTGGCACGGGTTTGCAGGGAATGAAGGAAATCAGGGTAACCGCAGGGCTAACTGACGGTTATAAAGGGCAAAAGCAAAGACCTGGGCATAGCGTCCGGGTCTGTGTGCCGTCTAACTTCGATTCAAACGTGAAATTGAAACCAACCACGCGTCATTGTCGCGAATCTACCCGCCCTTTTTCAGCAACCTGCTAATCTCGGACATATTGAGGTTGTTAATGTCATGACAGACAAAGATGTTGAGTTTCCAGATCTAATCCCCGCTCCCGGCAAGCCGCCTGACGCTTACCTCATAAATGAAAAGAGCGGTGTAAGCAAACGTATTGAGCCAGCGTCTTCACAGTGGGTGGTCGATGGCTACCTGATTACGAACAGCGGTGCCCCACCTTTCCGTTGGTCGGAACCCCTCGACGCGACAGGATTAGAATGACTGACCTTCCGTGTGGCGACACGCGCTGCACCGGAACGTCTTGAGATCAAACAGTTCGCCTCTGTCGATAGTGACGGCATGTTCACAGGAGGATCGAAACAATATTTGGCGATGTTGCAATGGCATCATCCGAAGCTATATCCCGAACGTACAGCGAATGAGAATCCTCTTCGCTATAACTCAATGTCAGATCCCCCCGGTTGGGAGATAGAGGTGCTTCTTTCAGATAAGAGCAACACTCTGTACATGAACGTGTCCGCGAATTGGTCCGGATGGTTTCATGGGCAGCTCAGAACCGGAGCCCCCTACACGGCATCATGGCGGGTCTCAGCCGACCTTGCGCAAAATGAACAAAATCGCTGCGAAAGCGGAGTTAGCTTCCACGCGCTTTGTACATGTAGCTAAGTGTCTGATGCATTGCATTACGAAACGATTACGTGTAGCCGGTGCCACCGGCACGTTTTCGGAGAGATCGGTGGGTGACAGGCACAATTGGGACGGTTGTGCTTCTGAGGGGTGCCGGGCTCTCTCCCTGCCGGGGAGGGAGTTAGAGCATGGCCTCAACCCGCCCGGCGACTTAGCGATAAAACGGCACCAACCCGGCGCCGGACGGAAGATACAGCGGGTGCCTTGGTTGACCCTGCCCGGTGAGCTCGAAACACTTCACTGGCTTGCCTGAACGTTCGATCAGGTCCATCACTTCGCCCGTTCTGTTAGCGCTGGGGTCGGTACGAGCACTATTGCCCCACGCGACGATCACCAAATCGGCTCGACCCAGCGCTTTCCGAATCTCGCCAGTATTGTCGGGCCCAACAGGGTCGGGGGCGGCAAACAATGTGGAAGGCGACCTGCTGCGGAACGCGTAGAGGTTCACAACTTCCATTCGGCCAAAACCCTCCCGCCTCGCAAACCCGATGCACCGGCGGATCGTCGGGTCGTCCTGCACGGCATCGGCTTTCGATGGATTGAGCATGATGAACAGGCAGGTCGAAGAGCCACCAAACTCGCGGGTGAGCGTGTAGCGATAGCGGCGGCGCGTCGAGATGCGCGCGGTGTTGGGAAAATTGGATGCGGTCATTGGTTGATCGATTAGTATGGGGGACAAATCAAATCCCATCTCCCTGTGAGGGAGACGGGTGCCCCTGGGTGGGGCATGGCGATGCCTGTCATTTGAACTGCAGGAGAGGTCATGGTCAGGGTAACTAAACAGCGTACCGATCAGGCACAGGCCAGCGTGCGAGCCAGCGTGCGGGACCAGGTTTTGTGGCTGGCAACGGCCATCGTCAACCACGCCAACAATGTCCGGCCGAACACCGACGGCACCAAGGTCGGCGGCCACCAATCGTCCTCTGCATCATCGGTCGCCATTCTGACGGCCCTCTTCTTCGAAGTACTCAAAAACGAAGACCGCATCGCCATCAAACCCCACGCCTCGCCGGTCTTCCACGCCATCCAGTACCTGCTGGGGAACCTTGACGAACCGTATCTTGAAAAGTTCCGCGCCTTTGGCGGACTGCAGGCATACCCGAGCCGGACCAAAGATCCCGAAATCGTAGATTTTTCCACCGGTTCAGTGGGACTCGCAGGTCCGGCGGCGGCCTTCGGGGCACTGACGCGTGACTACCTTGACGCGCACGGACTTCAGCCGACTTCCGGACGTTTTTACGCACATCTCGGTGATGCAGAGTTGGATGAAGGGTCGATGTGGGAGGCGGTGATCGAGCCGGCACTGGCAGGTCTCGACCGCTGCACCTGGATAGTCGATGTCAACCGGCAAAGCCTGGACCGCGTCGTACCCGGCATTCGCGTTCGGCAGTTCATGGACATGCTCAACGCCAACGGCTGGACGGTCCTGACCGCCAAGTACGGCGACCGGTTGACCGAGTTAATGGAGCGTCCCGGCGGTCAGGCCCTGCGCACACGCATCGACGACATGTCGAACGAGGAATACCAGGGACTGCTGGTTGCCGGCGAGGATCAGGTCCGCGCGAGACTTCTCGTTGGTGCCGAACTGGGCCGCAACGATATCGAAAAGTGCATCGGCGATTTCGGCGATGGGGAACTTTACGAGCGGATCACAAACCTTGGCGGTCACGACGTTGGCTATCTCGTACGCTTGCTGAACGAGGCATCTGCCACCTCTGGGCCAACTGCGGTATTCGCTTACACAGTTAAGGGCTGGGGCTTGCAAAGTGCCGCCGATCCCCGCAATCACGCGGCCGTGCTGACTCCCGATCAGTTTGCAAAATTCGCCGAGTTGACAGGTCGGGACGCGGCAAACCCGTGGGCTCGTTTCGGGGCGGACACGCCCGAAGCAAAGTACATCGCAAACGCCGCCGACAGGCTCGGGACCCGTAGTGAAAATCCCGAGCCTCCGCTCAGGTTCAACGAAACCCAACTCTCGATCCCGAATATCACATCTACCCAGGATGCGTTCGGGCGGATGCTGGTCGAACTTGACCGCACGTCACCCGAATCGGCCAGCCGTATCGTCACGGTCTCTGCAGATGTCGCGACATCGACCGGCCTCGCAACATGGATCAACCGAGTTGCCGTCTGGTCGAAGCAGGAGGAGCTCGACTACCTGGGATTTGGTGAGCGGATACTGAAGTGGATCGAGAAGCCGGACGGACGCCACATAGAGCTTGGCCTGAGCGAGATGAACATGTTCCTGTTGCTGGCACAGCTCGGGCTTTCCGACCGGATGTCGGGCAGGCGGCTTGTGCCTGTCGGCACGGTGTACGACCCGTTCATTGCCCGTGCGACCGACGCGCTAATCAATGGTCTGTACCAGGAATCAAGGTTCATCCTGGTCGCAACTCCTTCGGGCATATCGCTGAGTACCGAGGGCGGTGCGCACCAGGGCCTGACAACTCCATCGCTGGGCATCAACACCCCCGGCATCACTTATTTCGAACCGGCGTTTGCCAGGGAGGTCGAGTGGATTTTGCTGGACGCAGTGAGATCTATTGGGTCCGGTGAAGGGGAGTCATATTTGCTACGGCTCAGCACGAAACCGGTTGACCAGACTCTGTTCCCTGAGAAATCGGACCAGCTGCGCGCGAACGTCCTGTCGGGCTGCTACCGGTTCCGAAGCGCCCCGGCTGATTCGGAAGTTGTTTTGAGCCTGTTCGCCGTGGGGGCGATGGTGGACGAGGCGATCGCATCGATCGAACTGCTGGAGCAAGAGGGCGTTGGCGTAAGCCTGTTTATCGTCACAAGCCCCGACCTGTTGTTCAGGCAACTGAACGCGGCTCATACAAAGGAACAGGCCGGCACGGATGCCGGGCGATGGGACCCGCTCGATCTCCTTGACGATCGTGAGATCGGTCAGCCGGTGTTGAGCGTCATCGACGGGCATCCGCATTCGATGGCTTTCCTGGGCGCGGCGCTCGACTGCCCATCCACCGTGCTCGGCGTGACCGATTACGGCCAGTCAGGCTCCCGGGCCGACCTCTACCGCCACTTCGGTGTAGACGCACAGGGCATATTCGAGGCAGGACTCGGCCTGGTAGACCGCTGGCGAAAACGGGTTTTGTGAGCTGAACTTCGTTACTCACCACCAGCCCTCCAAGAGCGCATTCACGATCGTGAGACGACTTGCGTACCTGTACGACGACATCGCAAGAATGAGAGTTGTGGAACCCTCTTCATCAACCTCATTTGGATCGGCCCCGCCCCCCAGCAGGGTCCGAACGCGGTAGGCATCGCCGCTGAGGGCCGCAAACGTCAGGGGCGTCCGACCTTTGGAATATGAATGCTCGGACACCGCAACCCCTTGAACGTTGATCGGAAGTGGCGAATCGGCCAGGCGCTTCTCAGGCTCGTACCAGGCGCTATGTCGGCTGTATGCCCGTATTGGCCCGGTACGCGCGATCTTGGTAGATGAGAGTTGAAGTAGCTCAGCGGTGCGATTCCGCTGCCAGAGTGTTCACACGGTCGATTGTCCGGTTACAATCCCGCCGTAACGGTGATCCTGAAATTTCAGCCGATCACTGGCCGTTCTTCTCCCCGCGGCGCCACACAAGGAACAATCGCATGACCATCGACGTTGCAACCGGTATAGCAAGAATTCTCAAGGCCGAAAACGTGCCGTGGGTATCCACTTTCCCGGTCAGCAAGGTCAACAACGCCTTCGGCCGTGAAGGCCTCAAACTCCTGATGATGCGCGACGACCGTTACGCCGTCGCCGTTGCCGACGCCTTTTCGAGAATCAACAACGGCAACAGGATCGGCGTCTGCACGTTCTCGGGCGGCATCAACGGGGCAGGCGCACAGGTTGCGTACTCCGGCATCGCCCAGGCCTACGAAGATGGTTCACCCGTACTCTGCATCGTCGACGCCGTGCCGGTCGGTGCGGGCGACAACACCCGCTGGGACCAGGCGGCCACCTTGCGCGGAGTGTCGAAGTGGTACGGCTTCATCGACAAGGCAGAGCGTGTGCCGGAATACATGCGCCGCGCCTACACCATGCTGCGCACCGGTCGGCCCGGACCCGTCGTGCTGGGTATTCCGAACGCAGCCGCGAAGTACGACGAGACCGTCGATCCGTACATGTCTCCAAAGGGATGGAAATCGCTGCCGGACCCGGAAGACGTAACGGCGGCGATCGGCGTGCTGAACGCGGCGAAAAAGCCCTTGCTTTTCGTTGGCGAAGGGGTGCTCTACGCCAACGCCACCGACGAACTTCGAGAGTTTGCCGAAAAGGCGAACCTGCCGGTCGTCACCACGCTCAAGGCCAAGGGAGCGTTCCCGGAGAACCACCCGCTATCGGTCGGCGTGCGGGGCGACCACGTCGTGAAGTACATGAACGAAGCCGACGTGATATTCGCCATCGGTGCCAGCCTGTCTCCCGGACGGTTCGGTCACGGTGTCCCCGACGCCACGAACAAGACGATCGTCCAGTGCAATATCGACGAATTCGACATCAACCGGATCTACCCGACCGCCAATGCCATCATTGGCGATGCCCGGGCTACTCTGAACGCCCTGCTGGCGGAACTGGGGAGCAGTTCGAGCAACCGGGCCGATGTGACTGCCGAGGTCAAGTTTGTTTCAGATGATGCGCTGGCGCAGTACCGCGAAGTGATGGTTTCCGACGAGAAGCCGATTAACCCCTATCGCGTTTACGGCGATCTGATGAAGGCCCTGGACCGTGAGAACTCGTTCGTAACGCACGAGTCGGGCAATACCCGCGACCAGCTCAGTACCGTTTACGAAACTCTGATCCCGCGCGGGTTTCTGGGGTGGGGCAACGTGTCGTCGCTCGGTTTCAGCTTCCCGGTGGTGACGGCGGCGAAGCTGGCGCATCCCGACCGCCAGTGTGTTGCGGTTATCGGCGATGCGGCGCTCAGCTACATGCTCGGTAACTTCGAGGTGCTCACACGACTGAAACTCGGACTCACCATTGTCCACATTAACAACGGTGGATTCGCGGGATACGGTCCCGGTTTCTGGGGCGAGGGTCACGATCCGTTCACCCACGATGTGTCGGGTCCCGAGGTGATCGACATGAGCGCGGCCATCGAAAATATCGGCTGGCAGACAGAGCGCGTGACGGAGCCATCGGAGGTCATTCCAGCCCTCGAACGGGCCTTCACAGCCAACCGGTCAGACAAGCCAGCCTACATAGAAATAATCGCCAGCCAGTACCCGCTATACGGCGACTGGGCCTCGGGGTGAGGTGGCCGTTTCCTCCCTCCCTCGCAGGGAGGGAGTTAGAGGGTGGGTGAAAGCTGCTGGAACGCAACACCACCAGGCCTGCCATCATCACCGACATCTCGACCGCAGCGGAGGGATCTCACCTCACCCAGCCACCATCAACACTGTATTCACCCTAGCCATCCTGAGCTTGTCGAAGGGTCAAACGGGTTGAAGGGTTGATTCAGGAACCACGTTGGGGCGGAATCACCGCGTACTTCGCGAGTTACCCGATCAACCTGAGCTTCGTGTACCTGCCGCCGATCAGCCATTCGGTTACGTAGATGTTACCGTCGTCGTCGGACGTGATGCCGTGGGGGCTGTTGAACAGCCCTTCCACCAGCCTGCTGGTGCGCCTGGGAACGTCGTTTTCGCCGGGCTCGTTCGGCCATGCCGGCTCTTCAGAAACCGGCGTATTATCGCCGAGATACCCGACCAACTCGTCGTCGGGCCCAACCACTGTCACGCGGGCGTTCAGCTCGCCGACCAGCACGTTTTCGCCGTAGTTGGCAAACACCGTTGGACGGTCGAAATAATCTGCCCCGATCGTACGAATATAGCCGCCCTCCATATCGAACACCTGCACGCGGCCGTTAGCCCTGTCGGCCACCAGCAGTTCGGGCGTGCCAGGTCGAGTGTTGATCCACAGAGAGTGGGGACAGTCGAACCTGCCCGCGCCTTCTGTTCCGTCGATCGAAGATAAAAAATCGCCGGCCGCGTTGTAACGGTGAACAAGGTTCTCCCCGTAGCCGTCGGCCACCCAGATATCGCCGTTACCGCCGCACCGGTCGTCAAAAGCGATGGCACAGGTAGGTGAGTACAGGCCACTCTCATAGGCGGGATTGGCGGGCGTATCCAGTTCCAGTTCGACTTCGCCCGACATCGAGACCCGAACGACTTTGCCAACCGGTGGCTCGGGCATGTATTCGTAGTCGTGATCGGGATCTCGCTTGCGGCCGTTATCGGCGAGCCAGATCGACTGCATGTAGCCGTGGGTGGCGAGTGTCAGGCCGTGCGCCTCGATAACCGGCACCTCGAACGAGCGCACCAGCTTGCCTTCGGGGGTAAGTATCACGACCAGCGATTCGGTCGGGTGGAAGGTGACGATCTGACCCTCGGTCGAGAAGGCTGCGCCATGATGTGCCCAGCCCCGAGCAACGGATTCCACAGATGGCAACTCCGCCCAATCGCCCATCCACTCGAACTCTAAATCACCAGCCGAAATCTGCATTTGTCGTTCCTGTTCGCCTTTTTCGCACACAAAACATTGAAATCAAGCAGTGGCGGAAGTTTAGGCGCGAGCTGGTGACTCGGCAAGGTCGTGAGCGACTTTTATTTTTCGTCCGGAATGGTTAGTTCCTTCTCGTGCGGGAGAAGGTTAGGTTGAGGGGGAATGCGACCGATAGTGGAATATCAGCTATCGAACGACTGATTCTTATATAAAGCGTTACCCCTCACCCCAGCCCTCTCACCGCGAGAGAGGGAGTATTGAGACGCGATCGGGATGCGTTACAACCAGCGACGTTACTCCTCCTGCCCGCGCCTTGCCCAGTTGGCGTTTTCGAACATGTTCAGACCGGGATCGGCAATGATGCCCGAAGACGTGTAGTTTGGCGGATTCGCCTTAATAAAATCCTCATCGAGCTCGATGCCCCAGCCTGGCTTGTCGGGCACCGGGAAGTAGCCGTCGACAACCTCCGGGTAGCCGGTCCCGGCCTTTTTCACATGCGGGTCGGCGAAATCGTTAAAATGCTCGAGGATCTTGGCGTTCCGGAGCGTCAGGCACAGGTGCAGCGCAGCCATCGTCGACACGATTCCACCCACGTTGTGCGGCGCCACCATGATCGAGTAAATCTCGGCAGTTGAAGCGATCTTTTTCGCCTCGAAAATCCCGCCGGTCTGCGTGATATCGGGCTGCAGCACATCCACTGTCCCGCTGCCCCAGATTTCACGGAACTCCGGAGCCCCGTACAGACGTTCGCCGGTGGCGATCGGCAGCGATGTGTGCTGTCTGACCGATTGCAGGGCGGGGACATCGCCGGGGCGCACCGGCTCCTCTATCCAGCCGATGTTGTACTGCTCGATATGGCGGGCGATCTCACGGGCCTGCACGGGCGCGAACCTGCCGTGCATCTCGATCATTATTTGCGCCCTGGTACCCGCCACCGAAGCAACCGCTTCGATCAGGTCGAGCGACCTGTAGAACTCGGCGCGTTCAAGCTCCATATCGCCGTTGCCAAACGGGTCGAACTTCATCCCCTTGTAACCGCGGTCAACCACTTTTCGAGCCGCCTCGGCGAAGCTCTCGGGAGATCGCTCGACCGTGTACCAGCCGTTTGCATAGGCGGGGATCCTGTCTTTCACCTGCCCGCCAAGCAGCTTGAAAACGGGCTGTCCGCACGCCTTCCCGATGATGTCCCAGAAAGCGAGTTCCACAAGCGCAATGCCCGTGTAAACGACTTCGCCCGGCTTCCCGAAGTCGAGCAGGGTCATGCGGCGATACAACGCCTCGACATCGAACGGGTCGTGGCCGATGAAATGGCGTTCAACGTCCTTCAGGTACTCGATTACCGTGTGGGTTTTGCCGAGAACACGGGCTTCACCGATACCGATGATCCCCTCGTCGGTCTCGATGATGCAGTAGGTCAGGTTTCGCCAGGGCGTGCCCAGCACAAGGGTTCGGAATCCGGTGGTCTTCATGCTCGTCTCGTCAGGGTCTTCCCCGATTTGGTACAGGGTCAGTTGGCCCCAAAAAAATTCGACTGAGACATTTTATGGGCAAACCCATCACACATGCCGAAACGCCGCGGACCGACGGGTATGAATCGGTTGCCATGAGGCTTGCCAGATCACTGAAATCGTCGGTGCCAGATGTCGAATGGGCCATCGTTCTCAGCATGCCACAGGGCGCGCTGCCCTAATCGACGATTTCGAGCGTCGTGATCTGGGGTGCGTGGACCTCCAGCGCGACCTTCATGAATTGCCACACGGCGTCGGTCATCGGGACGCATTCCGGGCACTCTTCGTTCGTGCCGGCAATGTACTTGACCTTCATCGAAGACCCGTCGAGTTCGAGGAGCTCCAGCGAACCACCTTCCGACGCGACCATCGTGCCGATGTTTTCCAATACGGAATTGATTGCCTGGTCTTCGGTCTGGATTGCCATGGGTGCGTTCCCTCGGGATTCTTGCTTCGATAAACGCTATTTTACCCGGATTTCCAGCTTCCCTGTCGGGGTTTATGGATTCGAGATTTCTGATACGTTTCGGTCGGAACTTTGAAATCCCTGCCGTAATCGGAAACCATCAGAAGGAAGTTCATGCCACTTCACCCCCAGGTTATAGAACTCATGGCCCGCCGCGCCGAACTCGGCTACCCCGATAACTCCGAGGTCACGCCCGCCGAGGCACGCGCCAATGCAGCAGCCGGTCGAATGGCCATACCATCGGAAAAAGAGCCGGTAGGTGAAAAAACTGAGCGGACCATCCCCGGCCCGACAGGCGATATTCCGATCCGCGTTTACCGGCCCAATACGGAAGGCCCACACTCGCTGATCATGCTCTTTCACGGTGGCGGCTGGGTAGTGGGGGACCTCGACGCCGAAGACTCCACTTCGAGGGGACTGGTCAACCGGGTAGACGCGGTACTCGTATCGGTCGACTACCGAATGGCCCCTGAAACCCGGTTTCCCGGCGCGCCAGAAGACTGCTACGCGGCGACCGTCTGGGCGGTGGAACATGCGGAAGAACTTGGAGTCGATGCCTCAAAACTGGCGGTTGCGGGCACGTCGGCAGGTGGGAATCTTTCGGCCGCGGTTGCGCTGATGGCCCGTGATCGCGGGGGACCGCACATCGAGCACCAGGTGCTGTTCTGCCCGGTGATCGACCATAACTTCGATACCGCCTCATACATCGAAAACGCCAACGACTACGGGCTCACGCGCGGTGGGATGATCTGGTTCTGGGAGCAGTATCTCGGGCCCGACGGAGACGGGCATGATCCCTACGCCTCGCCAATTCGTGCTGAGAGCCTCGCCGGCCTGGCAGATGCGACGGTTATTTCGGCCCAGTACGACCCGCTGCTTGACGAAGCGGCCGCCTATGCCGCCGCACTGAAGGCAGCCGGGGTCGATACGACTTACACCGAGTATCCGGGGATGACCCACGGCTTCAACGGTTCGTTTGGGCTGATCGACGCGGCGCGTGATGCGTGCGACGAGGCATCGAACCGAATCCTGGCGTCGTTCGCAAAGTAGGCGTCAGGCACCGGGCGGAAATGCGTCCCCGGGCGCCGGATTCTCCCATCCTCCAACTCCTTCCCAGTCTGGGGAGGAGAACCATTCTTCCCGAGCGACCAATTTAATCGCCCCTGTGTTCACTGATTTTCCGGTAAAAATTCGGCACTATGCCTGCATTTGAGATACCAGCTCATCGGTGGTTTGTACCGAACTGGCGATCATGCGGAAGTTCAGCAGTGCTGCCTCGTAGGAGTCGCCTTTGGGCAGGATCGCACCGGCGGTGGCGTCTTTGGCGATAGCGATCTCGAATCCGTCTTCGATCAGGTCTCGCATGTGGGCTTCGACGCAAAGGTTCGCCGACATGCCGGCGAGGATGATCTTGTCGATGCCGCGCTTTCTAAGTTGCAGCGACAGGTCGTTCGTCTTGGGACTGAACACTTTATGCGGGCTGGCGATCACGACATTGTCGTGTTCGATCAGTGGTTTCAGAGTCGCCTCCCAGTCGGCGCCGGAACCTTCAAATCCCTCAATCGTCAGTGCGCCCTTGCGATCGAACATATTGATCGCGTGCATCATCGTTTCAAGTGCACCTGAAAATTTCCAACCGTGGTCGGTCGGGTAGTAGTAGTGAGGCGACACGAAAACCGGGATGCCAGAGGCGTGCGCAGCTTCAATTAATTTCTTGAGGTTGGCAACAGTGCCATTTTTGGTGACGCTCGGCCCAACGATGTGCCAGGTGACACCGTTCTCCGAAAGGAAATCGACCTGCGGATCGGTAATCACGACCGCGGTGTTTCCGGGAGTGATCTCGAACCCGGGATCTGGAAGAACATCGTCGTAGTGCTGGGGTTCTGCAGTCATTGTCGATACTCCTTTGATACCAGCCAGGGCGATCTCCGAATCCACAGTTTTGCGGACAACGGAATATGTCTAGGATGCGTGACTCAGGAAAAAGGCGCGATTTCCGTCGTTGTACCGCGATGATTGGGAGGCAATCCGTTTTCAGAGACTGGCGCGTGAGAACCCGCGGACTATCAGAAAATGACGAATCGCCCTAAGTCGGCAGTGGCCTGGTGGATTAGGGTGCGTTCAGCGCGGCGATCAACTCGTGGCACAGATCAAGTGATTGCTGGGGTTCATCGCCCTGGCAAAGCAGGATCATATTGGCGAATATCACGAAATCAGCGTAGTTCGGTACGCGCTGTCCACTCCATGCGGCGAGGTCAGCGGTGCCGCCACTTGAAAGTCTGATCCTGTCCTTTACGCCAACAACCCATGTGGCCGTCTCCTCATCCACCAGCGCGTCGTCCCCCGACGCTTCATCGGCCAGTTCTGTGCCCAGGGCGACTGCATCGGCATGACTGGCGTAAAACCTGACCTCGACATCCTTGGGGCCGCTCGCACTCCCTACAAACCCGTACCAGGCGTCAACCCCGCCGGGAAGGTCTGAAACATCGTACTGTTTCGACGCCTTCATACCAGCCGCTCGCAAGTCATCGACGCTGAAGACACGTTCGTCGTCGATTACGCGCTCCAGCGGTGCGTCGCCCTCACTACTGCCGCAGGCCACGAGAGTGACCGCGGTGAGAGTAACAAATGCCAGAAGCCGTACGTTTTGTAACGTGAGTATGATCAATTTCCTGGCTGTCATCGTGGTTCGCAACAAGTCTGCCACCCGTTCCGTGCAGCGGAACTCTGTCGCGCCGAAACCGGGTGCTCAGGGCACGGATATCGGTCCGAATGCCGTTACCTGTGGCGAGCTATTCGCTGCCCATGTTTTTAAGCTGAGTTTCTGCGTATTCGCCCGCGTACGGAAACTTGTACCACTTGTTCTGAAACGCCTGGAACATCATGAGCAACCAGATGCCGATCGTGGCGAGATAGACGAGTGTCGAAAGCAGTCCGCCAAAAATCGGCAGGAAGCCGACCACGACAGACGCAACTGTGAGCGGCACAAAAATGACAATCGATTACATTGCGTGGAACCGCACAAACTTGTTGTCTTTCTCTATTAGCAAGAAGACTATTCCGGTCCCCCAGAAAAGAATGTAAGTGAGCAATCCAGCGATGTTTTGGGTTGTCCCAAGAGCGGTTTCGCTCGTATCCGCACCATCGGTTGAGGAGAGTGGCGGATTCTCTTCGGGTGACTTGGGATTATCTTCCATAGTGCGTTCCTCTCGATTGCTTCAAATTCCAGACCGCGTTGTAGATGGATTAATGAACCGCCAGACCGTTGTCACTTTACATACATCGCTTGATAGCAAGTCAACGTGCCAGCGTTGCCGTTTCGAATGCGCGCGGCGAACGGTGAGTCCCTCATAATCCGGTAAGGACAGACTCCGTAATGTCGGGCAGCAACCGCTCCGTGCGATCTGACCATAAAGAATTTCGAACTCCTGTCAAAGTTCAATCCGCGTAGGTCGAGAAGTTCAGTTCCTGCTGGGTCTTCACATCAAGCAGAACGCTCTTGCCCTCGTCGAAGTTGATCTGACGAGCCCGGGTGAGTGCCGGTCCTATCTCGGATGGGTCCTCGATCTTGATCCCGACTCCTCCCAGCGCTTCGGCAACGCCTGCGTAATCGCCCGTCATGTTCCCCGCGCCGTATTCGCCCATCGCCGTCGGCAGCGCCCGGTTGTAACCGCCCATCGTGCCGTTGTTGAGCAGAATCGTTGTGATAGGCACACCGTTGCGGTTCGAGGTCTCAAGGTCGAGTCCCGACATACCGAACGCTGCGTCGCCCATGAAGTTCACACAGAACTTGCTCGGGTCGGCGATCTTGGCACCGATCATCAAAGGGATACCGTAGCCCAGGTGTGTGCTCTTGCCCCAGCCGATGTAACTGTGCGGGACAGTGGCGGTGTAGAACGGCATGACCTGATCGCGCGGGTGGCCGGCGTCGTGGGTGAAGACCGTGTTCTCGTGATCGACGGCCTTGTTGATCTCGTTGACCAGCCTGTAAGGGTTGATCGGGTTCATGTTGGAATTCAACAGCCCGGCCCACTCATCCAGCCACTCTTTCTTTAACTCTGCCACCACTTCCTGTATGGAAGTATCGGCACTCCGGCCCTCTTCACCGATCTGGGCTTTTACTTCATCGATCATCATGCACAGCGTCTTGCGAGCGTCGCCGAGCAGGCCGATGTCGGTCGGGTATTCCTTATCGATATCGGCGTAGTTGCTCGTCGAGTGGATCAGGGTTTTACCGGCCGGGATATCGATGCCGTAGTTGGTCTTCGAAAGACTCGCGCCGATGGCAAACAGGACATCGCTCGACTTGAGCCATTCCCACACGGCCTTCGGTGCCGTCCGGTTCGCTGCACCAAGTGAAAGCGGGTGCCGCTCGTCGATTGCCGATTTTCCGGGCATGGTGGTGATAACGGGGATCTGAGTCAACTCGGCAAGTTCGGTGAGCTTGTCGGATCCGCCCGCATAGAGCACTCCCTGGCCGGCCCAGATGACCGGCCGTTTCGCAGCAAGAAGTCGCTTTACGGCGTCGCTCAGTTCCACTTTGGAAGGTGCAGCCACATACTTTTCGGGCGCTCCGAAGCCTTCGATGCTCGAAACTTCACCGGCCATCGCGTCACGCTGCATTTCGAGCATTACGGGTCCGGGGCGGCCGTTCTTCAATGCCGATATCGCGCGGCGCATCAGGTCGGGGATGCGCTCAGCGCTGTTGATAGAACCGGTCCACTTCATGATGCCCTGGTAGTTCACCGGAGCCGAGAAGTTTGGTGCGGTGTCGGTTACACCGGTCCCGGGTCCGTCCGGGAGGAAGATGATCGGGACACCATCGGCCCATGCCTGTGCAAACCCGCCAAATGCGTTTTCAACGCCGGGCCCTCCCTGGCAGGCGAACACACCGTATTTTCCTTTTTCGGCCATCAGGCGTGAGAAGCCATCGGCAGCCATGATGCCGCCCCGTTCCTGGCGGAACACGATCGGGCGGATTCCCTCCTTGGCGACGGCTTCGATAATCGGGTTGGACGGGAAGCAGGCCAGCCATTCGAAACCTTCCTGCTTCAATATTTTTGCTATCGCCTCGTAGCCGTTCATGCGATTGGTCTCCTGGGTTGTGAATACAACTTCTTGATCGAAAGGGCCGCATGGAATAGCGGCACATAAATAGAGCGTCGGGGAAGCGCCGCAAGTGTAGCGCCACGTCGGTTAAGGCGCAATTTGAATTGCCCGTTCGGTCCCCGTTGCGGCAAACACGTCAAATGACGTTACGAATCACCTAGGAAACGACTGGCAGTTGACAGATAGAGTCGCGGCGTCTGCCTTATCACCGACGGCAGTCCGGCACTGGATGCCATATGAGTTAACGGCTGTCAATATTGCTAGAGTCCGCCCGCAACACCGGGGAGAATGATTGAAATGCCTGACTTCAACACAGCTCTCAAAGAGAGATCAGAAGAAAACGTCGGCACCGCAAACATTAAAGTTGTTGGTGTCGGTGGCGGTGGCCAGAACGCCGTCAACCGCATGTACCGCGAACGAGTCCCCCAGGTCGAATACATCTCGATCAACACCGATGCGCAGGCCCTGGATGCCTCGGCGGTCCCGATTCGGCTCCGTGTTGGCGATAACACTGCCCGCGGTCTCGGTGTAGGAGGTGACCCCTCGAAAGGTCGCCAGTGCCATGAAGAAGACCGCGACGAAATTGTCGAAGTCCTTAAAGGCGCCGACCTGGTGTTCGTCGCGGTCGGCATGGGTGGCGGCACGGGTACTGGCGGGGCACCGATCGTGGCTGAAGTCGCCCAGGAAATCGGCGCTCTAACAGTTGGCGTTGTGACCAAGCCGTTCGCATTCGAAGGCGCGGTCCGCAAGAAAAAGGCACTCGAGGGGATCGAGATGCTGCGGGAAAAGGTCGACACGCTGATCGTCATCCCGAACGACCGGCTCCTTGCGATTGCCGATGAGCAGCTAACGATGGACCGGGCCTTCAAAATGGCCGACGACGTACTGAGCCAGGGCATCCGCTCGATTGCAGAACTTATTCTCGTTCCCGGAGAGATAAACCTCGACTTTGCCGATGTCCGGGCAGTTATGGACAACGCGGGTCCGGCATGGATGGCGATCGGCAAGGGCACCGGCCCGAACCGTGCGGTCGAGGCGGCAGAGAAGGCAATCAATTCACCGCTCCTCGAGGTCGAGATAGCCGGTGCAAAGGGAGTGATTTTCAACATCACAGGCGGGACCGACCTGACACTCGACGAGGTGCAACGTGCTGCCGAGGTCATCGCTTCGACGGTCCACCCCGATGCCAACATTATCTTCGGGACCGTAACTGACCCCAAGATGGAGAACGAGGTAAAACTCACGATCATAGCTACCGGGTTCCCGGTCGCTGCCGAAATCCAGGAAGAAGGCGAAGCGGTCGCCCGGAAGGCACTTGAAGACCCGGCCTCGATGGCGATTCCACCGTTTCTGCGACACCACCCGGCCGCGCGCAAGCGTTACCGCAAAGGCGGGATGTACCGCGATACTGAGGAAGCTCAGCCGGAAGAGACCTTGGTCCCAGCCGACGATTAGGTGCCGTTGGCACATTTATTGCGGCAGGTTTACGGTTAGCCGAATCGAACTGCTCAAACCGCTGAAAAGGAATAAAGGTAGGGGCAGATTTTTATCTCCCTCTACTGGTTTAGCCCTATCGGTCAACTCGCCTGGACGCCTTCTTCAGGCATGCATCCGTCCATTCAGCCGGGCCCCAATTTATCGCTCGTCGAGAACTTATCTGCTCCATCAGGTCGTTGCTCAACTCGATTGCTGTGCCTAAGCGGAAACGATGGCCGCAGTTTTCTCGTTAATTGATAGCGAGCAACCTTCCACATCTCCCCAATCTCCTGAATCCTCGTCAAACTGAAAGCCATGAATATGTTTTTTCTTGGCGTTTAGCGCGTCTGTCACAACGCACAATCGGTAGTTACTTGAATTGGTTCTGAATGCGTCATATTCGTTAGGAGTCAGTTCAGCGTGTACATTTGGGGCCGCTGTTCCTTTAACTTCAATCCTGAGTCGGTCGTGGGCCCGAATCGCTTCGAGGTCCCAGCCCAAATTTTGCGTTTCGACCGATTCCACGTCGAATCCCCAGTGGGCATATTGATCGATAACGGCATTGATGGCGCTGGCTTCCACTTCCCGTATCTTTTGTTGGTTCGGTCGTTTCCCTTGACGGCGGACATTTTTCGGAACAACTCCGTTTTCTACGAAACTGATTAGATTCGAGACCCATTCATCTCGCCTGTTCCGTCTGGTCTCAGGGTAAAAGGTGTTCGCCTGGCTAATCGTCCTCGGACCACGTGACGGAATCCTAAATATTCGCTCATCTTCCGATAGCAAACGTGTTCCTTCAGACTCGGCGCTGACGTTCCAATCAGCAATGAAGCCGGATTTCGTAGTCCGAATGATGCCCGGAAGTGGACTTTGTACAGAACGATAAACGGTGGCTTGCTTGTACCAGAGAGGTGGTCCCGGAAAACTGAACAGTGGGACAAGTGGAATCGCTGCCTGAGTGAGGCATCATAGTGCCTCAAGAAACAGGAGCGAGAAAT
>Ga0066376_10002487_pt1 | contig 17121 bp, 12 predicted proteins | sample Knorr_S15_td_Bot_FD_77009 | JGI IMG/M metagenome (GOLD analysis project Ga0066376, IMG submission 77009) | Marine microbial communities from Southern Atlantic Ocean transect - Knorr_S15_td_Bottom_ad_5009_LV_A | ecosystem: Environmental > Aquatic > Marine > Oceanic | place: Southern Atlantic... | reverse complement strand
TTGCACGACCGAGGCTCTCGCGGTCCTGCTGCGACTAAGCTTCGTCAGCTCGATCCGCTCTTCATCGGAGAGTTCAATCTCATAGGGCGAAGTAAACATGAGGAAATTTACCGCACTCCTCATGTCAACGCTATATCAGTTACAGTCCACTAGGCGCGGCTCGTCTTACCCCTCACGTGCGCTGGGCCCCGCGAACACTGGTTTGCCCGTTAAACGCTCGGGCTCTATATCAACCTCGCTTCTTCCCCGCCCCTGGGTCTCCATCGGCACACGACCATGGGGGTGTCAATCCATGGGGCGCATCCGAAGGAGACAGGGCATGACCCGCCCATCCATCTTCCGCCAGGCGGCACTCGATCGGCTGTCGAGCCCCGAGCAGCTCGACCGGCTCATGCAGGTCACCCTCCCGACGGGGTGGATCGCGCTCGTGGGCGCCTGGCTCGCGGTCGGCGTGACGATCCTGTGGTCGATCTTCGGCTCGATTCCGACGACGGTCTCCGGCTCTGGCATCATCATGAGCTCCGGCGGCATACGCGAGGTCGAGGTGCTCGGGAGCGGCGTCGTCGAGAGGCTCGCGGTCACCGAAGGAGACCTCGTCGACGTTGGCGACCTGATCGCCGTGATCGGCCAGCCCCAGATCAGCCAACAGGTCGACCAGGCCCGCGAACGCATACGCCTGCTCGAGGAGGAGCGGGTCACGCGCCAGAGGTTCACGACCGCGAACACTGAGCTGGAGAGCGGTACGCTCGACCGTGAGGCACTCGATCAGGAGCGGCAGATCGTTGTCGCCCAGGAGCGGATCTCCTGGCTGGAGGGCCGGGTCGAGGCAGAGCGGGAGGCTCGCGCCCTGGGGCTGATCACCGAGGGCACGGTCCAGAACACCGTTCAGCTCCTGGAGGCGTCACGCGGCGAGCTCAACGGGCTCCATCTCCAGCTCCAGAACAACGACCTGCGTCGGCTGCTTCTCGAGAACCGGTCCGTCGAAACGATGGACCAGATGGACGAGCGTATCCGAGAGGCCGAACGCACCCTGCAGTCCCTCACCCTGGAGCTCGAGCGAACCTCGATCGTCCTGAGCCCCTATCGAGGGTATGTCCGGGAGTTTCGGACGGACGTCGGCCAACTCACCACCGCCGGGCAGGCGATCGTGAGCCTCGAGATGGTCGACGCACCCCTCCACGCCGTAATCTTCATTCCCACGGAGGGCAAGCGAATCCAGCCGGGAATGGAGGCGCATGTGTCGCCGGCCACCGTGCGACGCGAGGAGTACGGCTTCATGATCGGCGAGGTGTCGTTCGTGTCGGCACAGCCGGCGACGCCCGCGGGCATGCGTCGCACCCTCAACAACGACATCCTCGTACAGGAGCTCTCGGCCTTCGGAGCACCCTTCGTGGTGGAGGTCTCGCTGGAGCGTGACGAGGCGACGGTGAGCGGCTTCCGGTGGTCCTCTCGTCGCGGGCCACCGGTCTCGGTGGAGAGCGGGATGTCGGTCAGTGTCGACGTGGTTCTGGCGCGACGCAGGCCCATCAGCTTCGTGCTGCCGATCTTCCGTAACGCCCTCGGGCTGTCCGTTTGAGCTTAAGAGACAAGATCCGGGCGTTCACGGCACGCCGCCCCCACAAAACCCGGACCCTCCTGCAGATGGAGGCCTTGGAGTGTGGCGCGGCCTCGCTCGGCTCGATTCTCGGATACTACGGGCGCATCGTCTCGCTCGAGGAGCTACGCACCGCGTGTGGGGTGTCCCGTGACGGCGTGACCGCGAAGAACATCATCCGCGCGGCGCGACGCTACGGGCTCGAGGCCAAGGGCTATCGGCGCGAGATCTATGCCCTGGAAGAGAACACCGTGCTCCCGGCAATTCTCTTTTGGAACTTCAACCACTTCCTGGTCCTCGAGGGATTCGACGACGAGCGCGTCTTCCTGAACGACCCGGCGACCGGGCCACGCACCGTGACCCGCGAAGAGCTGGACGAGGGCTTCACGGGTGTGGTTCTGGTCTTCGGGAGGGGTCCGGACTTCGTCGAGGAGGGCTCGGAGCCGAATCTGATCGAAGCGCTCAGGGAACGGCTCGCCGGCTCCGAGACCGCCGTGGCCTTCGCGGCCCTGGCGGGGCTCGCGCTGGTATTCCCGGGCTTGATCGTCCCGACCTTCTCGCAGGTGTTCGTCGACCAGATCCTGATCCAGCGACTGGAATCCTGGATCATGCCGCTCCTTCTGGGCATGGCCGCGACGGCGCTTCTGCGCGGTGTCCTCACGTGGCTCCAGTCGTACTACCTGCTCAGGCTCAAGACGAAGCTCTCGGTCGCGTACTCCGGCCGCTTCTTCTGGCACGTGCTGAGGCTGCCCATCGAGTTCTACAACCAGCGGTACGCCGGCGAGGTCAGCCATCGAGTGCAGCTGAACGATACCGTGGCCGAGCTACTCTCGGGCCGGCTCGCCTCCACCGCCATCGACCTGGTCATGATCGTGTTCTTCGGCGCGCTCATGTTCATGTACGACTGGGTGCTCACGCTGCTCGCGATCTTCGTCGTGAGCTTCAACCTGCTCGCGATGAAGCTGGTGTCGGCCCAGCGCATCGACGGCAACCGCCGGCTGCTCCAGGAGGAGGGCAAGTATCAGGGTGCGCTGATGGGCGGCCTCAGGAACATCGAGACGCTCAAGGCGACCAGCCGAGAGGCCGACCTCTACTCCAAGCTCGCCGGGTATCAGGCCAAGCTCGAGAACGCGTCGCAGGACCTGAGCATCAAGACTCAGCTGCTACAGCTCGCGCCGTCGATCCTGACCGGCGTGGGGAACGCGGCCGTGCTGGGGCTCGGAGGCTACCGGGTCATGCAAGGCGATCTCACGATGGGGATGCTGGTCGCCTTCCAGAGCCTGCAGCAGAGCTTCGTCGGGCCGGTGACGAGCCTGCTCGAGCTCGGCTCGGAGCTTCAGGAGATGGTCGGCGACATGAACCGGCTCGACGACGTCCTGCGTTATCCGCCAGAGGCGCAGGTTGCCACGGGGCTCGAGACCACCCAAGAGGACCGAGACGCGGAGAAGCTCACGGGCCACATCGAGCTCAGGGACCTCACCTTCGGCTACTCGCGTCTGGCGGATCCGCTCATCACCGACTTCAGCCTCACCCTGGAGCCAGGCGCGAGGATCGCGCTGGTCGGCTCCTCGGGGTGCGGCAAGTCGACCATCAGCAAGCTCGTCGCGCGCCTCTACGAGCCCTGGTCCGGTGAGATCCTGTTCGACGGGACTCCATCCAACGAGCTGCCGCGAGTGGTCTTCACGTCGTCGCTGGCGTTCGTGGACCAGGACCTGACCCTCTTCGAAGGCTCGATCCGCGACAATCTCACGATGTGGGACGACACGGTCCCGGATCTGCACGTCATCCAGGCCGCCAAGGACGCTCTGATCCACGAAGCGATCACCGAGCGCCCGGGCGGCTACTACGGTGACCTCGAGGAGGAGGGAGCCAACTTCAGCGGAGGTCAGCGGCAGCGTCTCGACATCGCGCGCGCGCTGTGCGGAAACCCGCGTATCCTCCTGCTGGACGAGGCGACGAGCGCGCTGGACACGCTCACGGAGAAGCGGATCGACGAGAACATCCGTCGCCGAGGCTGCACCTGCATCATCGTGGCGCACCGACTGAGCACCATCCGCGACTGCGACGAGATCATCGTGCTCGACGCGGGAAGGGTCGTACAGCGCGGCACGCACGAAGAGCTCGTCGCGGACTCCGGAGGGTGGTACACGGAGCTGCTGACCATGGCGGCCGGATGATACCCGAGACCGACGCGGCCCGGCAGAGCTCGGTGATCCGCGCGCTGCGCGCGAAGGGAGAGGTTCGTGAAGCGGGCGCCAATGCGCCGGTCTTACTGGAGGAGCCCGACCTCGTGTGGGCCGTCCTGGAGGGCAAGGTGGACGTCTTCGCGGTGCCCGTTCACGGCGGTCGGGCCGGAGGCCCCCGTGACTACCTGTTCAGCGCTGCGGCGGGGGATCTTCTCTTCGGCATGGAACCCGAGTGGGCCGACGAGGTCGGGCTGCTCGCGATCGGAGGCGTCGGTGCGTCGGTTCTGCGAGCGACGGTCGCGGACTTCCGTGCGGCGGCCCGAGCGGACACATCAGATGCCTGCGCCCTCATCGATCGATATGTCCTGAACTTCGCGGAGGCGGTCTCGCACCGCGGCACTCCGCGCCTGGACGTCTTGCTGGAGCCCGGGCAGAGCCACGCGCTGCAGAAGGGCGCCGATCTGGCCTCCAAGCGGGGTGTCGTCTGGGTCGGCCTGGAGGGGGGGCCGCTGTTGTTCGACGCGTACCGCGCGCTGGCGATCCACAGCGGAGACGGTCCGTTCCCACTCGGCGCGGGCGCCTGGGCCCACGCGGTCGAGGACGTCACGGTCTCGGTCGTGGACGCCGCGGCGGTCATGGAGAACGGCAGCATTTGGAACGGACTCCAATCCTTCCGCCGCATCGGGCTCGAGTGGGCTCAGGTGATTCTGGAGCGTGATCGAGCCGCGTCGCGCGAACAGCTTCAGGCGCGCCTGGAGGCGGACCATCTGGCGAACTCGGCCACCCTGGCCGACCTGGCCAACATCATGGCGGACGGAGGGCCGCCGGTGGAGGACAGCGAGGGTGACGACGCGCTCGCCGCCTGCCGCCTCGTCGGTAGGGCCCTCAACCTCGAGCTGAAGCCGGCGGGTGCCTGGGAAGCCGGTGGCAGTCCGATGAACGCCGGCAAAGCCGTCCTTCGATCCTCGGCGGTGGGCCATCGCCAGGTCGTGCTCACGCCCGGATGGTGGGAGCGTGACCAGGGACCGCTCCTCGGCTTCATCGAAGAGGCCAAGGAGCCCGATTCGCATCCCCAGCCCGACGACGGTCGGGAGTCCGCGATGGCGGAGAACGGTCGCGGCGCTACGCGGGTCACCGAGGCCGAGGCGTCCTGGGAGGACGAGAGGGATGACTCGCGGCTCGTGCCGGTCGCGCTCCTGCCGACGCGAGCCGGAGCGTACGAGCTCATCGCCCCGCGCGATCCGGTCAGATGGCCGGTCGACCAGGAGACCGCCGCCAAGTTGGGGCCCTTCGGCGTGCAGCTCTACCGGGGTCTGCCCTCGACGAAGGTCACGCTGAAGGACCTGTGGAGCTTCGTCTTGTTCGGGGTGCGGAACGACGCTCGGACGATCGTCGTGCTCGGAATCGCGGGCGCGATTCTCGGTCTGCTCGCACCTGTCCTCACCGGGTATCTGTTCGACACGGTGATTCCCGGTGCGGACCAACTCGGGCTGGTCAACGTCTTCGTCGCCCTCGTGGTAGCGACGCTGTCCGGGGCGGCCTTCGAGCTCACGAGGGGGATCTCGGTTCTGCGTCTCCACACGCGGGTCGGAGCCTCGCTCCAGATGGCGGTGCTCGACCGCTTGATCCGGCTTCCGCTCCCCTTCTACCGGCAGTTCACATCAGGCGACCTGGGCATGCGCGTCTCGAGCATCAACGCGATCGGGGGCGTGTTGAGCGGAGCGACGCTGTCCAGCATACTGAGCGGCTTCGTGTCAGCTGCGTCGTACGTGCTGCTCTTCTACTACAGCGTCACGCTCGCCCTGCTGGCGACGCTCATCCTGCTGGTCAACGTGGCCTTCTCGTCCGGTACCGCCTACTTCATGCTGCGCTTCGCCCGTGAGCAGCAGGAAGCCGCGGGCAAGCTGTCCGGGCTCGTCCTCCAGCTGCTCAACGGCATCGCAAAGCTGCGCGTATCGGGAACCGAGGCCCGCGCGTTCTCGCGGTGGGCCAAGGCCTATCGGCGCGAGCAAGCGGTAGCCTTCCGCGTAGGTCTCTTCTCGAACAACGTGACGGTCTTCAACTCGGTCCTGTCGATCGCTTCGACGCTCACCATATTCTGGGCCTACACGGTCATCGCGAGCGATCCCGCTGCCGGGATCACCACCGGCCAGTTCCTCGCCTTCAACGCCGCGTTTGGCACCTTCATCAGCTCCGGGCTGGCCCTCTCGCAGACGGGCATCCAGCTCCTGAGCCTGATCCCGCTCTGGGAGCGGGCCAAGCCCATCCTCGATACCGAGCCCGAAGTCGACTCCTCCAAGCCGGACCCCGGCGAGCTGACGGGGCGCCTCGAGGTGTCTCACCTGACGTTCCGCTATTCGGAAGACGGCCCGGTCATCTTGGATGATGTTTCGTTCGAGGCTGAGCCGGGGGAGTTCATCGCGCTGGTGGGTCCGTCGGGAGCCGGGAAATCCACCGTGCTCCGAGTCCTGCTCGGATTCGAGAAGGCGGAGGGAAGCTCGGTCTTCTTCGACGGCCACGAGCTCGGCTCGGTCGACGTCACGGCGGTTCGCCGACAGGTGGGGGTCGTCCTGCAGAGCAGCTCGCTCACGGCGGGCGACATCTTTTCGAACATCGTCGGGTCGACGACGCTCACGATCGAGGACGCGTGGGAGGCCGCCCGGATGGCGGGCATAGAGGACGATCTGAAGGCGATGCCCATGGGCATGCACACGGTCGTCTCGGAGGGCGGGAGCACGCTCTCGGGGGGCCAGCGGCAACGTCTGTTGATCGCGCGGGCGCTTGTCACCCGGCCGCGCATTCTATACTTCGACGAAGCGACAAGCGCTTTGGATAACCGAACTCAGGCGATCGTCAGCCAAAGCATCGAGGGGCTGCACGCCACGCGCGTCGTAATCGCGCATCGCCTGAGCACCATCCGCGAAGCCGACCGCATCTACGTCTTCGAGGCCGGCCGGATCACGGAGTCGGGTTCATACGAGGAACTCGTCGCCCAGGATGGTCTTTTTGCGGAGCTCGTGGCCCGGCAGGAGATGTGATCGTGTTGAGAATCCGCCGCTTCGCCCCCTTCGCTGCGTTGGCCATTTGGATACCGTCGTTCGCGTCGGGTCAGGAGACCGGGGACACGCTCGCCCAAATCCAGAACCGGCCGTTGGCCGAGCTGGTGGCGGCCTTGCCAGGGCGCCCTGCCGAGCTGGGCGCCCTCGTGGTAACCGCTCTGGAGCGAAACCTAGACCTGGAAGGGGAGATCTTCGTCCGGCGCATTGCAGAAGCGAGCGTCGACATCCAGGGCGGCCTATTCGACCCATCCTTTCGGCTCGGCAGCTCGCTCGCCACCGGAGGGACTCCCGGAGCTCCCTCGGCCCGCTCTCTGAGCGCCGGTCTCGGCACGGTCCTCCCCTGGGGCACCGAGCTCGGGGTGGACCTCACGAGTGGCCGAAACCTCGGATTCCTCGGTGATCCGGCCTTGGCGTACGGATCGGATCTCGCCGTCACGCTCTCTCAGCCGATCCTGGACGGCTTCAACGTCACCGACGCCCGGTACCGGACCGCCGAGCGCCAGCGCGACGCCGCTCAGCACACGTTCGAGAGAGCTACGGAGTTGGTCATCGCGCAGATCGAGATCCTCTACTGGTCGCTCGCCGAGACCGAGGCTCTGGAGGCGGTTCGGCAGCGGTCCTACGAGCTCGCCGGAGCACTGCTCTTCAGGAACCAACAACTCGCCGACCGCCAACTGATCGCCGCTGTCGACGTGCTCACCGCCCAGAGTGGCGTCGCGCTTCGCCGTGCGAGCCTCATCGACGCCCGGCTTCGCAGATTGGACTCGGCGGATCGGCTCGTCTTCGCCGTATACGGCGCGGGAGCCGCCCAGCGGCTCCGGGCCGATACCCTCCCCATGAAGACGGCTACCGAACCGCTCGCGGACCCGATAGACGTCGACCGACCCGATGCCGAGACAGACGCCCTGGCCCTGAGGCGTGACGTCGCCGCAGCACGTGAGTCTCTCGCGGCGGCGAGGGAGGCTCTGAGAGAGGGTACGAGCGGACTCCGGCCGAGCTTGTTCCTCGACGGAAGCTGGGCCGCGGCGGGACGTGGCCCGGGCGCCGCCGACCTCTTCAGCGGCCTGGGAAATGATGCCGCGTGGAGCCTCGGGCTGCGCTTCGCGGTGCCGTTGGGAAACAGGTCGGACCGAGGCCTGGAAAGGGTGGCGACGTGGACGCTGGGGCTCAGGCAGATCGATCTGGCGGTCGCGGAGAATCTGGTCCGCCAGGACGTCCGGGCGGCGACGCGCGCCGTGCGCTCAGGGATGGAGCGCCTCGCGGCCAGCGACGAGGCCGCGCAGCTCGCGGCCGCCCAGCTCGTCGCCGAGCGACAGCGTTTGGACCTCGGACTCGGAGATTCGTTCCGGCTTCTCGAGACGGAAGAGAATGCGGTACAGGCCGAACTCGAGTCCGTGCGCGCTCGCTACGATCTGGCGCGAGCGGCCACGCGGCTCCGTCTAGCTAGGGGCGAGATCCGGGTTCGGTATCCCTGACCGATCTACCCCTCAGTTGGTGCCGAGCTGCCGCAAGACTCGCTGGAAACGATCGCCTGCCCTCGACACCGCATCCAACCGGTCGAGATCGAGCTCTTCGGTGTCCGACGACCAATCGGACACACCCGCCCCTCCACCCACCTGCTCGAGGATGCCCCGGAGTCGGTCGGCCAAGAACGTCGACAGCGCGAGATAGAAGCGGGCGGCGAATTCTCGATCCGAGCGGAGCTTCTCGTGAATCACCTCCCTGGGAATCGCGAGCACGTGCGACTCCTCCACGGCGGTAACCGTCGCGGTCGGCGGATGGCGATCGACGAACGAGATCTCCCCCAAGACTTCTCCCGCCCCGGTCTTCGCTACTTCCGCGCCGTTGACCGAAACCGAGAATCGCCCGTCCAGAGTCACGAAAAGGGACTCGAGATCCACACCTTGAGTGATCAACACCTCTCCAGGGGATAACGTGTTTCGTGAGCCGTTTGCCGACATCCACTGGACGTCATCGTCGTCGAGCTCGGCCAGGATGTAGAGAACTTTCTTCATGTAAGGCCCCCGGAGCGCGCCATACGGAACGAGGATCCTAGCGTCTACCGACCGAACCTGACAGTCCCCGGGTCGGAGCACGCGCGTTTCGCTTGCACCGACACATGAGGAGGGTCGAACGCGTGAAGTCCTCGATCCGCTGGATCCTGTCCTCGTCACGTCCGAAGTAGTCCTCGTAACGAAGCCAGAGCACCGGTATTCCGGCTGCTTCGTCGAGTCTCAGCCGCCGCGATCGGCGTCACGGATGACCTGGCAGATTTCGCGACTGACTTGCGAAAAGCAGACACGTATTGAAAACAACCATCACCCGGATGAGGCCGCGACGGAGGGCCTTGAGGATTCCGAGTCCAGGTGGAAGCGCCCCTCGGCAAGGAGACGAAAGCGAGCCTGACCTGCTCGGACCAACTGGCGCTGCTGAGCGAGAGACTTCCAGGCGAACTCGGTCGTCTTCCAGGGAACGATCGGCGTGCTCTGGCGTCGGGCCTCTGAGTCGGGCCCACCCAGTAGGCCGCGACGGACCAGGCTGAGTCGGCAACGAAGCAGGTAGTACGTGAGTAGGAAATTATAGACGAGGCGTCGATTCGATCGGCGGAAGGGCATCAGGAGGAATACGCGCCTGAGAGCCGCCAGGATCACGTCCAGGCACGCGTCGCATCCGCAGAGGCCGTGGCCCGAGCGTCCCAAGCCTCGAGATCCTCGAGGGGACCATCCAGCCTCGCAAGAAAGACCTGCGGGGGGTTGTTATCCGCCGCCAGAGCCGAAACGACTGTCGACCCAGGCGAAAGCGGCACGATCATACCTTCGGGTCGACGAACGCCCACGACCTGACCGAACAGGTCTCGCTTGATTACCGCCTCGATTTCGCCTCGAGCGGCCGGCTCCAGGAGCCTTAGGTCGACATCCGGAGGGAGCGAGAAGGTGAAGACGTTCTTCTCTGAGAGCACGTTCCCTCGAGCCACCAGAGTTGGTCTAAGGTCGTTCCAGCCTCGGTGCGACGGCGACAAGCTGTCAGCGTAGAGGGCGTGAACGACCTCGACGTCGTTGCTTGATAGGGACCCGTCGAGCTGCGAGAGGAGGTAATGGAGGACCCGGAGCTTGCGATCACGGTCGCGTCCAACGTCCAGGCCCTGGCGGGGCACAGGGACGAATCGGGGTCGTTCTGCGGGGCGCTCTTCGAGACCGTTCGAAGCACTGACAAGCAGGGTGAGGCGCTCAGTCCATGCCCGAGGCGGAAGCTCAAGGTCGTCGACGAAGAGCGACCGCCAGGGAGCCTCACGCTCGAGCTCTCCGTCTCGGAGCACTGCGCTGCGGAGGGCTTCGAGGCGGGCGTCCCGCCGGGCGTCGAGCGCCAGGAACCGAAGTCGCCAGGGGATCAGGATCGCCAGAGGGGCTCCGAACCGGACGGGGCCCGGGAAGTGGACCTGGCCTTGAAGCTCGGGGGGGAGCGGCGTATCGACGATGACCTCCTGCTCGAGAAACGGTCGGACATCGTCTCCTTCTGGGCCGAAGTGGACGAGGCCAGAGAGCGTGTGGACCATGTGCGAGGTGAGCACGCCCCGGTAAAGGGTCGGAGAGGGCTGAGCGAACAGCGCGAGCCCACCGAGTATCCGCCTGACGATCGGATGAAGTCGGTCGACGTCTTCGGGTGCGGCGAATCGGGCCGGCGGCCTCGAGGACGATAACCTTCGCGTGATTTTTCAGAGCTACATAGCGTTGACCGCGCTCGAGCAGGCCCTCGACGACGGTCGCGTACACGGCGGTCTCGCGGCGCTTGAAGTAGAGGCCAGTCAAGAGCGTCGCGGCCCGGAGCTTGCCGACGTCCAAAAGCTCCAACAGCTCGAGCGCGTTCGGGCGGTTCATCGTCCACGTTGACGCCCAGATATCGGCCGGCTCGCTCATTAGGTCGAGGATGTGCGGCACCCATTGCCAGAAGTCATAGCGCCCGTTAGCGATTATGTGGACCGAGACCCCTGGCTCCGGGAGGAGCGGGAGCACGTCCGCGAGTGCCTCCCGCTGTAGTGCCCGCCGGAGTTCGTGCTTTACGGCTTTCCTGTGGAGGGTCCGGCCCTCGATGCCGTCCATCGTCTCGAGCTCCACCTCTGGGCGGAATAGCGAGAATTGCCCGCGCCCGGGAAGTTTCATCCCCCCACGATCGAAGCTGGTAGCGGCCGTCATGTTCTATGGCCTCTGACTAGGTGACGTCCGCCATAGCGCGAAACCCACTAGCGATCGGCCGGCAAGTACCTTTTTTCGTAGATCGCGGGGCGTCATCGCTGCGCCCCCGTGGGTGGATCTCCGCGGTCGATCCGATACTCGGTGATGAGTTTGCATCCAGAGCATCGCACTCCCAGCACTCGCTCGTCATCTTCGACGTGCTCCCATCTGTCGAGAATCCGGCCGGTCGGCTCGGCACTCCAGGGGACCTCCTGTATCAGTATGCCGTGTATGCGCGCTATGACGCGCCCCGGCTCGCGACCGCGCGCTCGGACGCGGCCGTCTGGGTGTTCGGCTCTACAGATTAGGCGGGTCGGCATACGGCTCCGGATGGTTTATCGATTGCGCTCGGCCCATAGCACAGCCATCCACACAAGCCAGATCGCGAGCGGGACGAGCATAGGGAGTTGGGCGGGGCTCATGCGACGCCCCTGCCGAACCGGCGATCCACGCCAGCGACCTCGAGGAACCGGAACGTCGCGAGCCTTGAGCGGAAACGGTCAGTGTGTGTGACGCCGGCCCACGCGGCGACGAGCTTGTCCGGCGTGAGGTTGGAGGTCCATACCATGGGGTGCCCGTCGCGATTGTCTAGGATGTCTTCGATTATCCGGAAGGCGTCAGGCGTGAGCCTCTCGGTGCCCACGTCGTCGAGCAGCCAGACCCCGGCGTTCCGGCGGCGGTCGATAACCTCGTCGACGTTGCCTCCACCGTACTGGTCCTGCACCGTCGTGATAAACGCACGAGCTCGGTCGAAAACGATGCGCTTCTCTGGGTAGCCGCTTCGGATCAGCGCCCGGGCGATCGAGGCGAGGGCCTGCGTCTTCCCGGTTCCGGTCGGCCCGTGCAGATAGAGCCCCTCAATTGCGTCGAGCGGGTCGGCCTCGATGGTGCGCGTCACGAACTCGTCGGCCGCGGTCGCGGTGGCGTCGTCGAGGTCCCAGATGTTGAGCGAGCCATGCCTCCGCACATTGATCCCGACTCCGGCGAGCGCGCTCCCAATGTCGACGGCCGGCGCTTCCGTGATCGCGTCCTCGCGAGCGAGGCAAGCGTCGCAGTAAGACGCGGCGAGGCTCCGGCCAGCGAATCGAGTCGTGATCGTTACGAACGTCTCGCCGCATTGCAGACATACGGCGTCGGCGTGCTCGATCGTCACGGGCTGGTCACCCATAGCTCCGGAAAGCTCCTTGCCCTGCTGGGATCTCTCCGACTCGAGTCGCGCTCGGGTCGCCGCTTCTTTTGCGAGTAGCTCCTGGGGTGCGTCCATCTGTTGGCCCTCAGATTATGCGGGCCAAAAAGGCCCGGAAGTAATTCGACTTGAAGCGCGACCCCTCGCCTGCGTAGGCGTCCATCGCCTGCGCGAGCATTCGGGGACGGTCGGCTTCTGGTGTCGTGCCCCACGTCTGCGCGTCGGTCCCGTGCGGCCCGAAGAGCCCGAAGAGCGCGAGCGCGAAAGGTCCGTGAGAATCGGACGACGCGGCGAGTCGGTCGACGGCTCCCGAATACTCTCCGAGATACGCCGCTAAATTCTCGCGCGCGTTAGTAGTAGTAGGAGGTCGTATTCCTTCTTCTACTTTCTTCTTTGTACGCACTGGTGTCCCGTTCGCGTAACACGCACCGTCTCGCTCGCTGTCCCGCTCGGTCGGTGGTCGCCCTACTCCCTCAACGGTTTCCGCTGTCTCGCTGGCTGTCCTGTTTTGTGTCTCGTTCGCGTAACGCTCGTGTCCCACGCTTTTCTGGTGCTCGTCGTAGTTCACGAGGACGATCGTCGCCGGCTGGCGGGCCGAGGTCTGTGGGATAACTTCGATGCGCCCGGACTTCCGGAGCTCCCCGAGAAAGCGGTGGACCTTCGACTTGTTCCAGTTCCAGCGGGCCGCCAGAAAGCGAACGGACGCCCGTAGCTCTCCGCGCTTCACGCCGCCCGAGTCCCTCCATTGAGCCATCCCGACCATGTCTACCCACGCGCCCAGCCGGCACGCCACCTCGCCCGTCGAGTGCGGGTGCAAGTCGTGGCGGGTGTCCGTCAACGCTCGCGCGACCCAGAATCGTCCGCCGCTCATATCTCGATGATCTCCAGCAGCCAGCGATTTGCGCGCCACCTCGTCCAGCGGACGCAGACCCGAGTCGTCTGGCTCGGCTTCATGCTCATGCCGCCCCCGTGGTCGCTGACGTGGACACGGCACCACGGAAACGCCCCGATCTGGCGGCGATGGCGCGCGGGTCCGAGATCCGGGGACCGGCCGGAACGTCAGCACTCGCCCTACTTTTCCGCCAATTCCCTAGTCTTTCTTCATAAACACTTGTTTTTTCGGCCTAATCCAGGGCATTTTCGATGTCAGGTCCCCGAGGGGCTGTGTATCGGTCCAGATACCGCGTGGAGGAACATCCCATGGTTCGTAAGAGCCTGATTGTCGCGACGCTGCTCATCATTGCGTCGCCACTCACCGCGCAGGAGGAGTATGTCTGGATGTCGAAGCGTCCGGACGGCCACGCGCCCATCGGAATGAGGGGCGCCAGCCTCCTGGACGCTGGCGCCATCGAAGTCGGCTATCGCTTCATCCAGCTCAACTCGAAGGGCGTATGGATCGGCAACGACTCCATTCCCCTCGCCACCACGCTCGAGTTCTATGAAGTCGCACCGCTCTCGCTGACCAACCAGACGCACAATCTTGCGGTTGCGTACGGCGTGACCAATGAGCTCACCATCCTTGCGGACATGAACTACTCAGTCCGCCAGCGTCGGCAGCTCACGGACGGCGGCGTCTTCTATGTGACGGAGACGAACAACTGGGGTGATCTGTCGATATCTGCTCTCTACAACTTCGTCGATCAGGGCGCCTATAAGGCGCACATCCAACTCGGGAGTCTGATTCCGACCGGGGCGGATTACGCATTCTCCGAGACACCGTTCAGTACGCCGGGAAGCGAGGCGCTGCCCTACGACGTGCGTCCGGGCGGAGGCACATTCGCGTTGCTGCCGGGCATGACGGCACAGACTCAGAATGAGGTGGCTTCCGTCGGTGCGCAGATCACCGGGAAAATCCCCGTGGGCACCAACGGAAGCGGTTACGCGCTCGGGAACTCGTTCGATGCGTCTGGCTGGATCGCGTACATGCTCAGCGACTACTTCTCGGTCTCAGCCCGCGTGCACTGGCAGAACTGGGGCGGTATCCAGGGGGCCGACCCGTCTTTGGATACGGCGCGCGATCCCGGCAACGCCGCGTTCTTCCTGGAAGGCGAGCGGGTCGACATGCCGATCGGAATCAACTTCTACTTACCCGAAGGCGCACGCTTCGGAGGCCAACGGCTCTCGCTCGAGGCGGTCTTCCCGCTCTCTCACGAGTATGAGGGGCCGCAACTGGGAGTTGATTGGGGCCTCGTGATCGGGTGGCACATGGCGTTCTAGTCGAACGTAGAGCCCGACGAGAGGCGGCGAGACCAGACGTGAGGGGGACACCCCCGCCTGGTCGGTCTACCGAAGCGATGCGCTGCCGGCGCTCTCCCAACCCGATCCCTCCAAGGGTCGGGGCATCGCTCTGGCTGCGACCGACGAGGCCATGGAACGTGGGTGGCGCCCGAGATCGCCATCGGGCTCGCGCGTGCATGGTCGGGAACCGGCGCTTTTGTGACACTCGTCGATGCCGCCCTTCTCACTCCTGCGCTTCATCGGGCCCTCAGCGTCGACAACGAGACCGGCCTCAGCGACGCCCTGCTTTTCGGATCTTCATTTCGGAGCGTGGCGCAACTGCTGGAGGGCGGCCGCTTCCGGCTCGTCACCGCGGGCTCCGCGACCGCAGATCCGGAGCACACGTTCCAAGGATAGCGTTGGCAAACGCTCTGTCACGGCGCTATTCGGGAAGAGGTGACGCTGTTGGTGTTCGTGCCGCTGGCCGCGCCCTGGAGCGCCGCTGTGGTGGACGAGGCGACCGATATCGTGGTATTGGCTGCGGCGGGGATGACGCCGCGACTACATTGCGGCACAACCCGCGGATCCGCGCCATCCTGGGCATTCCCCTCGCCACACCCGACGCCGAGCCTTCGGGTGGCCTCGGTGACTCGCTAGCGGTTGATCCGCTCAAGACCATGTTGTCCGGGGGAGGTCGAAGCGATGACCTCAGCCCGACGGACCCCGCGGACCCCTTGGTCGGCGCCGCGCAGGCCGCGGACCTCTCGAGTGAGGACCCGGACACGATGCACACCGACGACCCGTAGGCGGATGTCGACGCGGCGCTGAAGGAGAGTACGCCGGACATGCCTTTCGTCCCGCTGGGGGCAGAGGCGGCGCCCGAGATCCCGGTCGAAGACTCACGCTCCGAGGCCTCCGTCGAGGACCCCCTCTCCGAAGCTTCCGTCGCTGATGCAGAGCCCGAGACCGCTGTCGCGGACCCTCTGCCGAGGCCGCCGTACAGGTTCCTCCTGCGGCAGTCCAGCCCGACGATTTTTCCGCAACCCTGGACGCTGCCTTCGAGCACGTCACTGAACCGGACGCAGCCTCCGACTTCGAACCGATCGGAGAGGCCCGCCTGTTCGAGGCTCTCGAGACCGTGGACGCGCTGCAGGCGTCTGCGAATCGGGCAGGAGCTCCCTATCGGCGTTGGAGCGCGGCAGGCGCAGGTGTGGCCTTGGTGGTAGCGCTCGTCCTTTTCGCGCTGCGGATGATGGGTCAAGCCGACGCATCAGCCGCGATCGCGCCAGACGACCCCGTCGTCACCCAGGCGCCCACAGTGGAGCAATCGCCAATGCCGCCAGAGGCGGCTCCTCCCCCCGAGGCGGTCGGACCGGTTCAGCGCTTCACCGTCGCGCTGGCCTCGTACCGGGACGTCACCGCTGCCAACGCGCCCGTCGAGGCGCTCACCCGCGCCAACCCCGGACACCTCTTCATTTCGGCTCCGATCGTAGCCGGAGGGACCGTGTACCACCGACTCCTGGCAGGGCGGGCACCCGACGCAGACGCTGCTTCCAGACTCTCGGGCGTTCTCTCACAGGCGATCAGTGAGTCCTCCGCGAGTTGGATCGTTCGACACCCCGCTGGCATTCGAGATGTCACGCTCCCCGCAACTGGTAGCGGCGACCGGGCGCAGAGACGAGCTACACACCTTGGGCCTGCCAGCCTACGTGCTCCGCGTCGAGATGAGCGACGGCTCCGCGGAGTACCGCATCTACGTCGGCGCCTAACTGGACGAAACGGAGGCGCTCCACCTGAGTGGCCTACTCGCCGAGCAGGGGCTCGCAGACGCTCCTCTGGTCGAGCGCCGCGGAGATGCCCTGCGGTAAGATGCGGCCAGGGGGTGCTACGAGCTCGAGCGTAGGACCGGAGCCAACTGGGCTACACTCGGGGTCTCGACCCATCCCGTCGCACCGCCGTCAGACTGGATCCGCACCCAGCCGCCGTACTCCTCCAGAAGCCGGACCGCTTCCCCGCCCGGAACGGTCACGATCGCCGCGGCCCCCGCCGTGGGAGCGGGTCGGACCGCGACCGGACCGCCGATCAGGACGCCAGCCCTACTTTCTTTCGCTGTGATCCACGGGAGCAGCGTGAGTCCCGCCCCCGCCAACACCAGGAGGCTCATCGCGATGCGCGCCCGCGCCCACTCGTGGGATGGCTTGCCGAGGGACGCGACCAGCCCAGAGGGGCCCACGAGAGCCCCGGTCAGCAGCAAGAGGCCCGAAATCACGAGCGACTCCCGCGCGTGCAACGGTATTACCGGAAGCCCAATCTCGGATCGCCACGTGGCCCGCCCCCAAACGGCCTTCTGTAGATCCACGTCGCGCAGCGCGTGGCGGAGCCCAGACATGTAGGCCCACGCCCACCCCTCTCCGGGACGGGCATCGGCGTATGCCAGCCCGAGTTCGAGCCAGGCCTGAGCATCGTACGGATGCTTGACGTGCCCCTCAGTGCGGTACCACATCCTATGTTAGACCTTGAGCCGTCCGAGGTCCAAGAAGCTGGGGCATTCTAAGGAACCAGTCGGCAGGTTTTACCGTCTCTGGAGCCGGGGGGCGACCACCGTAGGCGCTGTGGGGTCGGACCGTATTGTACAGGCGCCTCCACTGCT
>Ga0066376_10002486_pt1 | contig 17125 bp, 13 predicted proteins | sample Knorr_S15_td_Bot_FD_77009 | JGI IMG/M metagenome (GOLD analysis project Ga0066376, IMG submission 77009) | Marine microbial communities from Southern Atlantic Ocean transect - Knorr_S15_td_Bottom_ad_5009_LV_A | ecosystem: Environmental > Aquatic > Marine > Oceanic | place: Southern Atlantic... | reverse complement strand
CCGCTCGCCATCTCCCCCTGAGCTTTCGCTGAACCGCTACCTTCCACTGCCAGCTCCCGCGCCTCGGTGGGCGCTCCAGGTCGAGCCCCCAGGTCTCTACTGCTGCGGGGAGAGGATCGGTAGATGAAGGCTGCAACCGCCGGAACTGGTCTGCGTACAGCCGCCAGCGGAGCCCTCCCCGGCGACCGGCTATCGACAGCTGGAAGCCGAGTTCGTTCGACATCGATCCGGCTCCGCTCGCGGCGCCCCCGAAAAAACTCTGGAAGCCGGCGGCGTAATAGCGCCCCAGGCTGCTGACCCGGATCCCGGGCAGATCGAATCGCGCCCCCGCCACCGCTGCCCATCTGTTACCGCTGTGGCGGGCGACCTCCCCGTAGGTCTGCAGCTGCCCCGTTGAGAAGACTCCGTCCACGGCCGCCGTAAACTGGTCCTGTCCCCGGAAAGCGGTCGCCACCTTGCCGCCGCGCCTGAGGTCGAGAGGACGGCTGAGACTCAGGTGTTGCAGGGTGACGCCCCAGCCTGATCCGGAGCGATGCCGGCGGAGCCGCGGCGCCCGATACCGCAGCCCCACCACCCGTATCTTCATGCCGTCCCGTCCCTTCACCTCGCCATCGGACACATGTGCGCCGCTCTCCGGGAGTGAGGTGACGACACCGTCTGCGTCGATTCGAGCATCGAGAGAAGCCACCGCAAGGAGGCCCACCGCCTCTGAGCCGCGGCCCCGGTATCGCAGCGCCACCCCACGCAAGGCCCCGTTCTCACCGCTGGACCGATAACCGATCCGCTGGCTCTCCCGCCGCCCAGCAGCGGCTGGCACGCCGCCCCGACTGGCGTATCGGCCAAAGAGCAGACCCTGACCGAATCCAGGCTTCAGATCGCCGACGACCAGTTCCACCGGCAGTCCCGGACGCCCCCAACGCAGGTGAAAGGTGGTAAAGTCGTCCCAGCGACTCTCCCCCGGGTCTTTTTCGGCCAGCACGTAGATCCCCTTCCCTTCGCCGAGCTCCCAGTCCAGCCGCTGATAGAGCCGAGATCGGCCGTACGCGGCTGAATCCGTCTGCAATCGCCAGCGCAGGGCAATTCGCGACGTGGATTTCAGGTCTGCCGCACGGCCCTCCAGAACAGGTGCATCGGCCTCGTTTGAAAAGGAAGCTGCCTCGGCAGTGCCTGTGCCAGTCGCCGCCTGGGCCGCGCCGCCAGGCCCGAGACAACCCCAGAGCCACAGGAAAGCACAGAGTCTCAGGAAAGCACGGAGATAGAGTGTTGAAATTCGCCAGGTGATACGCGGCTGACAGGGCGACGTGGCGTGTGCAGCCGGACCGACGCCAGGCCGGACAAGGGGTGTGCGCAGGGGGTCCTCCGGATGTCCGCGGGAAACAGTAGGTCCCCCCCAGACCCATCAATCTCCATGCCAGCAGCTCCCTCGAGTGGCTGCCGGCCGCTGTGTGTGCGATCCGAGACAGATGCGGAACCGATCCGCGACACATAGAAGCGATCGCGAACCCCGCCTGCGCGGCGCGCGGGGTTGAAGAGACGGTCACCTGACCTATCTTCCTTTCCGGCGGGTTGCCGCCGCCGCTGGCCTGCGAGAGAATAGTCCGGCCAGCCGTAAAACCGGACAGCGGTAGACCTGCGACCTGCTGACTCTCAGACAGTTCTGAAAAACCAAGGAGGCGTTACATGAAGTTTGGCACCTGCAATGAATACTTCGAAAACTGGCCGCTCGAGCAGGTCTTCGACTACGCCGCGCAGCTGGGCTACGACGGCGTCGAGGTGGCCCCCTTCACCCTCGCCCCGACAGTCGACGAAATCTCCGACAGCAGGCGCCGGGAGATCCGCGCGGCGGCAGCCGCCGCCGGAGTGGAGATCATCGGCCTTCACTGGCTCCTGATCAGTCCGGAGGGGCTTTACACCAACCACGTGGACGACGTCATCCGCAATCGCACCTGCGACTACTTCAAGTCGCTGATTCGCTTCTGCGGAGACCTTGGGGGAAAGGTGATGATTATCGGATCTCCCAAGCAGCGAAACGTCCAGGAAGGGTGGGACTATCAGGAGACCTGGGACCGGGCTCGGCGAGTGTTTGAGGAGTGTGCGCCGTTAGCGGAGAGCAACGACGTACACCTGTGCATAGAGCCCCTGAGCAGAGAGCAGACCAACTTCATCACCACCGCCGCCCAGGCCCGCAAGATGGTAGCCGACGTCGGTCACCCGAACTTTCAGACTATGGTAGACGTGTGCAGCGGCTCAGATGAAGAGCTGTCCATTCCGCAGCTGCTCAAGGACTCGGGATCCCACCTCTACCACGTCCATGTCAACGACGCCAACAAGCGCGGTCCCGGCTTCGGCGACACCGATTTCGTCAGTGTGATGCGGACCCTGAAGGAGCTTGAGTACGAGCGCTATGTTTCGGTGGAAGTCTTCGAATTCGAGCCTGATCCGCGGACCATTGCCGCGGGAAGTATCAAGTATCTACGAGGTATTTTAGACGCCCTGTAGGCGGACAGGATCCGGCTCGGCAGCAGACCTGGCTTGCCGCCAGAGCCAGGCGCAGGCTCGGCGGCGTGGCGTGGCTAACGGTGAAGGCCTCCATCTCCCCTGCGGCTTGGCCTTCCTGGCGCCGTCCGGAGTGCCGGATCGCCCGTTCTTGGGAACGCCCTGGCTCTTCTTCTTTTTCTTCTTCCCCTCGCCCGCGCCGCCCCTGATCAGGCGACGGAGAAGAGACTCGGGCTTCTTCTTTTGCTTTTTCTTGCGCGGCTTCACGACGTGGTAGGATCCATTCTCTCTTCGCCCAACTGATCGGGAAAGGGATATCCAAGAGATTGAAGCTCTTTGTAGTCCTTGATCAGGGTAGCGCTCATCTGTTCGGCCAACCGAAGCAGAATGGCGCATCCCATGGCCGGCCTCGTGACCATAATGTCCATGAGATCCGGCTTGAAGAAACCGATAAGCTCGCTCGGCTCGGCAGCCACTATGGATGTGCTGCGCGGATGGTCATCGAGCAGGGCGAACTCGCCGATGAGCTCGGGTGGGTAGAGCGTCCCCATCACCTGTTGAGTCCCGTCCGCGTGGCTGCGCACGACGTTGACGGCGCCCTCGCGGACCACGTAAAAACCCGATCGCTGGGTGCCCCTGCGAATGACCACCTCGCCGGTCTTGAACCGGCGCACGTGGACGATGCGGGCCAGCCACTTGAGTTCGTCGGCGCGCAGGAGACTGAAGACGGGCATCTCTCCCAGCAGATGCCGCAGCGTCCGCTGGCGCTGTCCCTTCTCCCGGAAGAAATTCTCCCACTCGGGATCGACGATGGTCTCTTCTCTGCTGGCGCTCATTTATCGCTGTCCTCGCGGCAGAAACGGTCGAGTTGAGAACTGGCAGTTCCAAGGGCCTCCGTCCGAAAGATAGCCAAAATCAGCGCTCCACACTATTGACACCTGATCGCTGATTTGCCATTCTTCATTCTCTATTGCGGTCGACGGCGGACGCTTTCGCTGATGGATCATTGCGGTGTCCGGTGGGCGCTGAATTCTGTCATATCTCTCTCTCTTGGAGGACAAGCGGTGGCGAGTACGAGGATAGGGATAGTGGGCCTTGGACAGAGAGGACTGCAGCACCTGAAAACACTCTGGCATATCGAAGACGCCCAGATCGTGGCGCTCTGCGACCCCTTTGCCGACAATCTCGAGGAATCCAAGATCCGCTCCTTTGTCGCCGACGACTTCAGCCTTGACGGGGTGGACACCTTCACGCGGTTTTCCGACCTAATGGGATCGAACCTGCTGGGATCGAACCTGTTGGATGCGCTCTACTTCTGCATCCCCCCGGGCAGGCACGACGGTGAAATCCTTAAAGCCGCGCGCGCCGGCGTGCACATTTTCGCCGAAAAACCAGTGAGTCTGTTCCAGGATGAAGCGCTGGCCATGGACGCAGCGATACGCCAGGCGGGCGTCATTTCCACGGTCGGATTCCAGCAACGACACGATATAAGCAACATCGCCGTTGAGCAGTTCCTCCGGGACAAGAATCTGGTCATGGCCACGTCGGTGGGCAATGGCTCGCTCGAGTCCCATTCGGTGAAGCACACCCATACCGAGGTGTTGGGAGGGCCGGCCGGCCGCGTCTGGGCGGCCAACTTCGCCTGGTCGGGATCCACCGTGGTGGAATCCGGGATCCACACTCTCGACCTCATGCGCTTCTGGGCAGGCGACGTGGCGTGGACGCGGGCCGACTACGTCCCGCGACAAGCCGACGACATAGAGGACGGCGGTGACAATCCGGATGGGTACTCGGTCGCCTTCGGGATGGAGTCCGGCATGGTCTTCAACCTGCTGCTCACGCGTCTGCGAAAGACCTTCTACAGCGACGGTTACATGGATATCGCCTGGAATCGGGGCCACCTGAAGTTCGAACCTGAAGGGCCCGTCGCCTACTACTACGATGGACCCTATCCGCCCGAATCCAAGCCTTCGGCTGACAGCTTGCGCCACCCCCTGTCCCTGCCCGAGGGGGAGAATTCGATGACGGCCATCAGTCGCGCCTTCGTACGGGCCGTGGCGGAGAATGACGATTCGCACCTGCTCAACACCTTCTCCTCGAGCATGAACAGCCTCGCGGCGGTATTGGCGGCCAATGCCTCCGATCAGCTGGGTGGCGAGAAGGTTGTTCTCAATGAGTTCCTTCAATCCGAAAGATACGCCACATTTCGGCGTAAACCGACGGCGGCGACCGCCCCCGGTAACTGAGCTTCGCCCCACAACAGCCGCAGCGAAAGGAGTTGCATTCCGTGCCCAACTACACCTTCCAGCACATACATCACGAGGCCGCCGACGTCCAGGTGGCGGTCGATTTCTATCAACGTGTCTTCGATGCTACCGCCGGTGAACCCTTCGAGCGCGGCGGCGCCACCTGGGTGGAGGTCCGCATCGGCGACGTACAGATCACGGTGACCGACCGAGAGTGTTCCGCCATGGAGCTTGGACGCTATCAGGGAATCGACCATTTTGCCCTTATCTCCGACGATTTCGACGGCACCATGGCCCGCTTTGAAGAGACTGGAACCACAATCTGGGCCGGTCCCCTCCAACTTGAAACCGGTCAGCGCATCGTCTTCGTCAACGGCCCCGATCACATCAAAGTCGAGATTATGGAGAAGGTCTGAAGTTGCCCGGAGCCCGGGACCTCCCTTACGGTCTGTGGGAAAGTCCCGTCCGGGCGAGCGACCTGACCTCGGCCATTCGTTTCAATGACGTAACCTGGGATACCGATGGCCGCACCGTCGTGTGGCTGGAGGGACGCGGCGCCAACGGCGTTGTCGTCTGTCAGGGGGAGGGGGATGAAGCCCCCCGGGAGCTGACCGCTGGTTTCTCCGTGCGCGCCCGGGTCGGCTACGGCGGTGGCGCCTTCACCGTAGCCGCTGGCCGCCTCTACTTCGTCGATCGGGGCGAGCGACTCTTCGCCCGCGACCTGGCCGCCGGCAGACCCCGCCCGCTGACGCCGGCATTCGGCCAACCCGCCGCACCCACCGTATCCGCTGACGGCCGTTGGCTCGTCTTCGTTCACCGCTACGAGGACGAAGACCGGCTCGCGGTGGTGGACACCCAGGGCGCACACTGGCCCCAGTCTCTGGTGTCGGGTGCCGATTTCTATATGCAGCCCACCTGGCACCCACGCGGTCGCCAGCTCGCCTGGATCGAGTGGGACCACCCGAACATGCCGTGGGACGCCACCAGGCTCGTGCTCGGAAACCTGGATATCTCCGATGCGGGCCTTCCCCTCATTAGCGACACCGCCATCCTTGCCGGAGCCGCTAATGACGAGGCCGTCTTCCAGCCCGAGTTCTCCCCCGATGGACGTTATCTCGCCTACGTCTCGGATCGCCGCGGATGGAGCGATGTCTGGCTCTATGACTTGGCCACCAAGGCCCATCGCTGTCTCGACGAAGCCGAGGGGGATGTCAGCATGCCGGCCTGGATCCAGGGAATTCGCGTCATCGGCTTCAGTGCCGACAGCCGGCATCTGCTCTTCACCAGGACCGCCGGTGGCTGCCGCCGGGCTTACCGCTGTCCGCTCGAGGGAGACGAAGGGGCCACGCCCGTAGAGGCACTGGCCGCGTACACCCGGGTGGAGCAGATGGCTCCCAACCCCAACGGCGAGAGTTTCGCCTGCATCGCCTCATCCAATGAAATCTCCCCGCGCGTACTGTCGGTGCGCCGGAACCGTTCACGTATTCACGCCCGCTCCACGAGCGAGAACCTGCAACCGGAGGAGCTGGCGGTGCCGAAGCCCGTCGAGTGGACCGCCGACAACGGCGATCCCGTCTACGGCCTCTACTATCCTCCTCCCATCCACGACCGCGAAACTCGGGGCCTGCCACCCCTCATCGTCCACATCCACGGCGGCCCCACATCACAGGCCGACGTCGGCTTCGAAGCCGAGCTGCAGTATTTCGCTACCCGAGGATACGCCGTCGTCGCGGTCAATCACCGCGGCAGCACGGGGTACGGACGGAAATACGCGCAGGCGCTGCGGGGAAACTGGGGGGTCTATGATGTCGAGGACGCCGTTGGCGCGGCCCAGTACCTGGTAGACCAGCACTTGGCCGACCCGGATCGCCTCGTCATCACCGGCGGCAGCGCCGGCGGCTATACCGTCCTGCGCGCCCTGACCGTTAGACCGGGTTTCTTCCGAGCCGCCGTGTGTCGCTACGGCATATCCAATCTCTTCTCGCTGGCGGCAGACACCCACAAATTCGAGGCCCGCTACAACGACTCCTTGCTGGGCCCCCTGCCAGAAGCCAGCCAGGTCTACCGCGACCGCTCCCCGCTGTTCGCCGCCGAAAGCATTCGCGATCCGGTGATCCTCTTTCAGGGCGCGGAGGACGAGGTGGTTCCCAAGGCCCAATCCGACGCCATCGTCGAGTCCTTGAAACGCCGCAATGTCCCCCACGAGTACCATGTATACGAGGGCGAGGGACACGGCTGGCGAAATCCGAAGACTATCGAGCACTACATCACCGCTGTTGAGGACTTTCTAAAGGAGCATGTGCTCTACGCCTGACCGGCGTCAGGAGCGTATCGAGACATGAATTACGAAACCGTCATCGGCATGGAAGTCCACGTCGAGCTGCAAACAGCCGCCAAGATGTTCTGCCGCTGCTACGCCCATCACTTCCAGATTCCGCCGAACAGCCACATCTGCCCGGTCTGCACCTCGCAGCCCGGCTCCCTTCCCGTCATCAACGGACGAGCCATCGAGCTCACCGTCATGACGGGTATGGCCCTCAACTGCCAGATTTGCCACCACTCCGTCTTCGATCGCAAGAACTACGTCTACCCCGACCTTCCCAAAGGTTACCAGATATCCCAATACGAGTCGCCCCTTTGCGAGGAGGGATGGCTTGAAATGAGCCTCGACGGTGACGGGACGAGCCCCTCGCTCAGGCGGATCGGCATCGTCCGGGTCCACCTCGAGGAGGATACCGGCAAACTCGTTCACTCGGGCAACTCCAGCCTGGTGGACTACAACCGCGCCGGTGTCCCGCTTATGGAAATCGTCTCCGACTCTTCCCTGCGCTCGTCGGCAGAGGCCTGCGAGTACGTGCAGAAGATCCGCCAACTCGTCCGCTACCTCGACGCCTCCACCGGAGACATGGAGAAAGGAGCCATGCGCTGTGAAGCCAACATCTCGGTGCGGCCCACAGGCTCGACGGAGTTAGGCACCAAAGTAGAGGTGAAGAACCTCAACTCCTTTCGCTCGGTCAGAAACGCCATCGACTACGAGGTAAAGCGCCAGATCGAAACGCTCGAGGAGGGTGGAAGTATCCGCCAGGTCACCATGGGCTGGGACGACAACGACGGCTTCACCAGGGAGCAGCGCAGCAAGGAGTACGATGACGACTACCGCTACTTCCCCGAGCCGGACCTCAGGGCCGTCGATCTGTCCGACGACTGGATCGAAACGGTGCGCGCCCGTCTACCCGAACTGGCCGACGCCAGGGCCGCCCGCTTCCAAGCGGAATTTGGCCTGACCACCGAGGAGGCGGCACTCCTGACCGAAGATCAGGCCCTGGCCGCTTACTTCGAAGACGCCGCATCCGCGCCCGGATCGGACCCCAAGCAAGTCAGCAACTGGATTGTGGGACAGCTGTTCCGCCGGCTCAAGGAGGAGGAGATCGGCATCGAGGCAGTGCAGATCCGCCCCGGCGAACTGGTAGAGCTCATCGGCCTGGTAGCGGACGGAACCATCAACCAGACGGCGGCCCGAGAGGTCTTCGACCGCCTGTGGGAGAAGGACTCACCGTCCCCCACACAGATCGTGGAACAGCTGGGCTTGAGGCAGATATCGGACAGCGGAGAACTGGAGCAAGCCGTAGCCGCCGTCATCGCCGAGAACCCGGAAGCCGTGGCCAAAATCAAGACGGGCAACGACAAGCCGGTCCAGTTTCTCATGGGCCAGGTCATGCGGGCCACGCGCGGCAAAGCCAACCCCCAGCTAGTCCAGGAGCTCGTTCGGCGCCAGATCACCGGCTGACGCCCTGGAGGGGCCGGACATTTCTATTACGACGACCCAGGCCTGCCTTCTGAGTATGGGAAGTTTGAACAGCAGCTGATCCAACCAGTCGAAAAAACGGACGGCGCTTGAGAAGCCCGGCAGCTTTCGCAGCGGTACAGCGAGCAGCGAGATCAGGTGAAAAAAGCGGAGCTCTACCTCCTGAAACGACTGCGACAGAACCGCCAGGTCATCCATCAGCAGCGGATGCTCATCCTCGGACCTCATTCGGGGGGTCAGCCGGCGGTACATATTGATGAGGAAATTGTGCCCCAGCGGCTCGAAGAAGATGGCCCGCCCATCGGGCTTCAGCACCCGGGCGACCTCGCGCAGGGCGCGCGTTATGTTCAAGTGGTGAAGGATGCCACTGCCAAAGACGGCGTCAAAAGTGGAGTCGTCAAAAGTCAGCTGCTCTGCATCCATGACGTGGAACGACATGCGGTCAGACAGCCCCAGATTGATCGCCCGCTCTCGGCCCTGTTCGATTCCCACACTGGAAATATCGACCGCATCCACCCGGATAGAACCCTCCCGGGCGAGGTCAAAGGAAAACCCACCGGGCCCGCACCCGTATTCGAGCACCCTCCCCCCCTTCTCCCCAACCGCTCGCCTGATCAGGTCGAAGTAGAACTCCTTCCCCGTAGCCACAGCGTAAAACCGCGCCGCCGAAACACGGGCCCCATCGGCCGACACCGAATCGTGAAACTCCGCCTCTCTCTCCAGCCGCGATTCCGCCATGATCTCCCGCTAACTCACCGCACCCCACCGCTAGCGCCCACCAGATCGGGCGCATGATCATCACCGAGGAGCGCCCGTCATATGGCGCACAACCGGAGGAGAATACGAAGTATTCTCCCGTCGGGCGCATGAACCACCCCAAGAGTCAGATCCTCTAAGAGCGCCAGTCACGTGGCGCACAGCCGGGAGAGAATACGAAGTATTCTCTCATCGGGCGCATGAACCACCCCAAGAGTCAGATCCTCTGAGAGCGCCCGTCCCGTTACCGGATAAGCAGCATTCTGCCCCACGCGCTGAACTCCCCCGCCTGCAGCCGGTAGAAGTAACTCCCCGAGGCAGCCGTCTTCCCATCGTCGCCGCGGCCGTCCCAGGTGACCGTGTGGTGTCCGGGTGCCATTCTCCATCCGGCCACCAGCGATCGCGCCCGGCGCCCCAGCACGTCGTACACCACCAGCTGCACCTCCGCCTCCTCCGCTAAATCGAAGGGAATGACAGTGTCGGCGTTGAAGGGATTCGGATAGTTGCGGTATAAAGCGTAGCTCTTGGGCGCGGCGGCCCGAACGACCTCGACAGCGGTGGCGATCGGCTCCGACGCCAGAAAGGGCGTCCAATCCACCTCTCCCTCAAAGAGAGCGGCGATGGCGGTGCTGTCGGCCGTGCCCCAGTAGTTGCCCGTTGCCGCCAGCTCCCGACCGCTCAGGTTCTGGATGGCCACGGAATTCTCCAGGAAGGTGTTGTCGCGGATTTCGGACGGCGACCTCGCTCCTTGGACGCGGATTCCCGTGAGATTGTTCTGGAAACGGCTGAGCACTATCGATGGCGACGAGTCGATGGACTCCAGGCCCACGCGAGCGTTCTCGAAGACCGATGTCCGTATGGCGATATCGCCCGCTCCTGACAGGAGCAGACCGTCGTTGTTGAGAAAATGGCTCATCTCGATGATGACACGGGCACCCTCCCGGAGAACCAATCCAACTCCCAGGTTGTCGGCGAATGTCGTAGTCCAGACTTCGGCGAGGGCATCTTTGACGGTGGCGCCGGCGCTGAGATTTCGCTCGATGCGGACGTCCTCCAGCACCAGCAGTTCGGCACCGTCGACGACCAGTCCCTGGCTCTGATTGGCGCTCAGCTCACTGCCGTGTATCTCCACCCTGCCCATCCAGTTGTCGAGTTCCAGGCCATGCAGGCTGTTGCGGGTGGCGGTACTGTTCCAGAGGTCGATCCTCTGCCCCAGGCCGCCCTCGGCACGCAAGCCGGACGAGGGCTCTTCCCCCACGTCTGACAGTTGCCCGTTCTGCTCGAGACGGATGTCGATCGCCTCCAGCGAGCAGTCGCCCAGACTGATACCCTCCATCCCGTTGCCCCTGAATTCGGAGTCGACTACCCGCAGCAGTCCGCCCCCCTCTGCCCGGATACCTTCGTTGGAAATGACGGTAAAGGTGGAGCGCTCCACCGCGACTTCGGCCTCCACGTTGACCCGCATGCCCACCACACAACGGCGTATGCTGCCATCGGTGAAGCGCAGGCCGCCCTCTCGAGTCACCGGGCCGCCCAGGGCAATAACAGCCTGGCTCATGTCCAGGTTCTCTGCATCCACGGACGCGCCAGCTCTCATAGTCACGCCGTACCACAGCGCGTCACCCAGGCCGGAATCCACGGTGAAGATGACCTCACTGGTGCCGGTCCCCCGAACCCTCAACTCGCCGGCCAGGTCCAGCTCGACGAGATCAGCGGTGCGCCCGCTGGCACTCAGGTCATCCGCCGCGAAGTTCACGCGCGCGCCGGCTTCCACCTCCAGTACCGCGCCCTCGGGCACAACCAGGTCCCACGGCAGGTTCCGGGTACCCGCTCGCCACACCGTGCGCCCCGGCGGCAGCCGCCGCCGCACGAGACCGTACCGCGAGTGATTGACCGCCAGAAGTCCAGCTTCCAGGGCCTGCTCGATTCCCGTGCTCTGTCCGTCCATGAGCAGAACACCCAGCCAGTCCCCGCTCCTGGGAGAGGTGCTTGCCGAACGTAGGACGACCGGATCGGCACCGGATCCCAACTCCAGATTACCGTACACGAGCAGCTCGCCGCGACGCGGGTCAAAGCCGCTGCCGCGGCGATCGCCGCGGGCGAACAAAACGGTCGTACCGGCCTCGATTCGCAGGGTCACTCCGCGTTCGACGGTGATATCTCCGTCTACCGACACCCGCCCCGACCAGGTGGTATCCGCGGCGATGTGGCCCGCTAATGGTTGCCGGACGAGGATGTCCAGCATCATGCGACCGCCGCCGAGGGACCGAATGTTCTCCAGGGCGAAGCCCATGGTCAGATTGCGGTTGCGTCCGGTGTGCACCCGAGCTCCCGGATTGGTGTCAAAGGCCAAACGCGTGTACTTGACGCCGTCGAATGGATCGCCCGCATCCCCCCTGTTGCCGTTGTGCTCGGATACGTACGCCGCATCTTTGGACCAGTAGTCGAGATTATCACGGCCGTTTACAGGATCGGCAAGGGATCCGGGGAAGCCCTTATCGGTGTACAGCCCATCCGCGCACACCAGGTCTACCTGCTTGTGGAGCTCCTCGTCGTTGTCGGAGCGCTCGTCCACATGCCAGACGAGGAGCCCGCCTCCCGGAATATTGCGGTTGTAGTAGCTACCCGAGCTCTGCCGATTTTCGACGAGAAAGTATTCGTCGGTAGAGATGGGGATCTTGTACACGTTCCCGCCCCGGTCGATCTGCTCCATTTCCACGTCCCGCAGGCTCGCCGTCACCGTGACGAGGTTCCCGTTGTCCGGGCCCAGCCAGCCCAGGCGCGCCAGAGACCACGCGCAGAACGCATTGGGGCCGTCCTCCACATTCCATCCGAGGGTGCCCAGGCCCATGATCCCCCACTTGCCAATGCCGGCACTGGCCTCCTCGAAGGTCAGGTCGCCACCGAGAAATGTCTGGTCAAATAGATCGGGCAGACCCAGGACATGGCCGAACTCGTGACTCATGGTCGAGGCGGTCACCGAGAACGTCTGTCCGCGCTGGGTGGTACCGCCAAAACCTCCGAAACGGCTGCGAATGCGGACAAAGCCACCCGCCGCCGCGACATCATCGCTGACGAAATCGGTGTCCAACCCCAGGCTGGCCAGCCCGGTAGCCGTGCTGATGAAGAAGTCGCGTGGTACGGTGAGAAGATTGATGAAAACCACGTCGACGTAGCCATCGTCATCGCCGGAATTGGGAATTCCGTCCGCGCCGTCGTTGTCGAACAGACCCATATCCACATCTCGGTCCGCCTGCTCGAGAATGTCGAGATTGAACAGACCGAACTTCCCCTGAGTGCCCGGCGTGTCGGCGACGTACGCCGAAGCCGGGTTGCGGGAGGCATAGCGCCGAGACAGTACCTGCCCCTCCACCCGCAACTGTCCCCGCGACATCTCATCGTAGAAATGGGCGAAGCTCCCCGGCCGCAGACGGTCGAAAATATCGTCCGCCCACACGGGTTTCTCGACGACACTGACCGCTTCCCCCTGAAACTTGGCGAAGATCACCAGTGCGCTGAGCGTCCCGGTGGTGCGCAGAGACGCCCTGCGCATGCCCACAGGCGCCAGTGGCTTGGACGCAGGTAATGAGCTCGCGGGCCATTCCAGCGAACGGGAAACGCCGGAGACGACCATGTTGGCGGTGATGACGAGGAGTGAGAACCTGCTAAGCGTGGAGAGGCGCCGGTGTGCGCCCCCCTGAGAGGGTCGAGACCACGGGAGTAACACCTATCCCAGGATGCTGAAGGTAGGTGGATTCAGATCGATTTCGAAGCCTTTGCTTGTCCGGTTGGCGTTCGACTGGGCTCGCAGGAGGCGACTGTGGCCATCTATGAAGGAGGACTTGGCGCGCTGCTGGGATATCCTCGAAGAGGCCGATGCCATGCTGCGGCCGAGGCTTTCCTCGGATGGACGACTCAACCCGGCGGTAAGGGGGTTGGTGACCCGCACGTGCACCTTGAGCCTGCTCTGAAACCCCTGAGCGTTTCGAGGTAGATCGAAACGCGAACTCCCGCGTCGCCCCGGGTCCGACGGCCTGACCGCCGGAGAGCTGACCGCCGGAGAGCTCTCCGGCGGAGCGGCCCGCGGAGGCCCGGCCGTGGCGCGCAACGGGGACAGGCCCAGATTGCCCTGTATGGGATTGGCCGTCACCCGATTTACTTGCCGCCGACTCCTGAGTCTCAGGCGCTGAACCGAAGCTTCAACCGGCTGTCCTGCAGGTTCTACCATTGAAATCGCAAAAACCCTTCCAAGCGATCTCGTCTCCTTCGTTCCCAGGCTGCGCCCTTCTAAACGAGACCGCCTACAATTGGTGCCCTTGGTGCGAGCCCTGAATGTACCTCACGAAACGCCCCATATCAACCGCAGCGTCCTACAGTTCCGGGGCCGGAATTCGACATTCGCGAATGAACTCCTCCGCCTCGACGTCGTAGGTGAGAAAGGGATCCTCCATGTTCAGGTACTTCTCATCCTCGACGTATATGGAATCCCAATCGATAACATACCGCGCTTTCTGTCCCGTAAGAGCCCGCATCACCCCCGACCTCGCCCGCGAGCGGGTATCCTGGGGCGGGGTTACCATCGACTTATTGACCAGTTCGTCGTCGAGAAGGCGCTTGGTCAAGCCCTGTTTGCGCAGATCGAAATACAGCCCCTTATCCGGATTGAGGTTGTGGTATTCCAGGTCCAGGCTCTGAATCCAGGTGTCGTTCCAGTCGAGTCCTTCGGCGAGCATAAACGACTCGAGCAACCACTTCTTGGTCACCCAGTCGAGGCGATCGATGAGCGTCATGGGGTCGTGTTCGAGCGCTCCCAGCACGAAGCGCCATTCGTCCAGCACCCAGTCCCCTTCCCCATCCTTGCCGCGCAGGTACCTCTCGGCCAGGCTCAAATACTCCTGTTGGATCTCACAAGCCGTGGAGTAGCTGCCGTCCTCAAGCTGCACCTCCCACTTGTAGGTCAGGTCCCGCGAGATGTTGCGGATGGCCTCCACCGGGTCCAGCAGGCGGATCTGGGGGACGATGCGCTCCTCCAGCAACTCCAGCATCAAGGCCGTGGTGCCCACCTTCAGAGCGGTGGCGTACTCCGACATATTGGAATCACCGACGAGCAGGTGAAGGCGTCGGTAGAGCCCCCAGTCGGCCAGCGGCTCGTCGCGGGTGTTGATGATCGCCCGGCTGAACTGGATCCACTGGTAGATCTCGGTGACAATGTGGTCGGCGCGCTGAGAGATCTGGTAAGTCACTTCCCCTTCATCGCTGCCGTATTCGAAAATATCGGTATGGCAGCCGACACGGCCAGCCCCGGCGAAGATCTGCCGACTCACGAAGAAGGGCAGGATAGCGGGCAGCAACACGGTAGAAAAAGGTACATCGCGGCGCACCAGGTAGTTTTCGTGACAGCCGAAGGTGGCGCCCGTATAGTGGTCGATATTGTTCTTGAAGAAGGAGGCCTCCTCCGCCAGACCGAGCTGATTCAGCGCGCTCTGGACCATCACTTCTCCGGCCCTGTCGGCGGCGACCAGATCGAACAGACCGCGGCACTCCGGCGTGGCGTACTCGACGTGCCCCATGTCGATATACATACGCCCGCCGTTGAAGAGGAACCCGCCGTTTCCGGGGGGCTCATCGCGGCCCCGATAGTGGATATCGACGATCCCCAGCTGCTGGCGGTAGAAGACGTAGTCCTTCGTCTTTACCGATATGTAGTCCGGGCTCAGAAAAGAGTCCGAATCCGGGGACATACACCCGTATTCGGTTTCCATTCCGTAGATGCGGTTGCGCATGTGCTCTCGTCCCACATCAGGGGTGGTAAGGTGCCAGCGCCGTCTCGAGCTCCTCAGCCGACAGGAGCCGGAATTTCGTCTTTTTGGGCAGGCTGCGATCGAGGACAGCGGCCTCCACTCTCTGTCCGCCTCCTCCCATCTCCTGAATGCAGGCCTTGATGCGCCCTGCGTCGATCTCCCCATTCTCCTCCCCCGCCGCGGCTGTCAGGCGGGCGACGGCCCAGCATTCCATGGCCTGCTGCAGCGCCTGCTCGAGGGGAATATCGGCCAGGTCGCCGCCCGAGGAATCCGCCACCTCTTTTCGCTGCCGTGCCAGCGCCGCGTCGGCACTCTGGGCGGTTCCGCCCAGGACCGCCGCCCCGGCGGTGTTGCCAAAGGAGCCATCCGCGTCGATGGTGTAGAACGTCTCCCGAGATTCGCGGGGGTCCAGCTCGGCCACTAGCACTCGAGCGATGTATGGGGACCGGAAGATTTCATCAAAGGCCGTCTTCATCAGGGGGCCCAGACCGAAATTCACCAGCCTCTGAAGCGACACGTCTCTGGCCGAGAAGTTGAACGCCTCTACATGAGCGATATCGATGATGGCCTTGCGGAGCTTCTCTATGTCTGCAGGATGCCCTATGGCGGCAAAGGCGACCTGATTGTAGATCTCGAAGAGCTTCCGCTGGCCTGGCGTGGTGGTAAGGAGAAGGAGGCCATTCTCATATCCACAGGCCACGACCGGGCTGGCGGACTTGAGTTGGTCCTCCAGGTACTCCCGCCGATTGCGGATCGCCTCCACCCAGCGATAGGGCTCGTCCAGCATCACTCCCCTTTCCCTTCAGAATTCCCTTCAGGCGAGCCACCCGGAAGATGCGCCTGATAGAGCAACTCGAGTTCAATCTCGGGCACGTTGGTGATGCCCGAGGCCGTGATCGACATGATCTGGGGGAAAATCCGGCTTATCGGCTTGTATCCGCCTGTGGCTGTATCGAACTCGGCGGCGGTTTCCAACATCTTGAGAATGAGCTCCAGCGACTCCTCCCGCGTCATCTTGGCCAGGGGGAGGCTGCCCCAGCGATCCAGATAGTACAGAGCCCCGCGGATGATGGGCGAGCCCGAGCCGGTGGTGCAGAAGTCGACAGATTCGAACTGGGCCCCCAGTACGTCGTAGAAATAAATCTTCCCCGCCCCCTCGCCCGTACCCCCTACCGGGCGCGCGTACGTGTCGGCACGCGGTTCCTCATAGGTGGCGTAGATGGGCACTACGGCACCTATGCCCTGCAGCGCCATGGGCAGGTTTTCCCGGATCAGCCGCGACAGAGTCCTCAGCTTTCCGTCCAGGCTCATCTCCTGGAGCTGCGAGCGGCGGTAGTGCTGGAAGGAGATCTCCAGCATGCGAGCGATCTCGTAGGCATTTGCCGGAGAGCCGGAGAGGGCCATGATGGAACAGTCGTCGATCGACAGCACCTTGTCGGCCCGATCGTAGACGACGGTGTTTCCCATGGTAGCACGCCTGTCGCCAGCGACCATGACACCGTCGCGAAAACGCAGGGCGAGGATGGTGGTTCCTTCGGTGATCTCGACCGCCGGCGCGCCGGCGGAGCGCAACGGCGTCGGTTGGGGCAGGTGTCCCTGCTCCCTTAGAAGGCTGAGAAAGTCCCCGCTGCCGGAGATATTTGGATGCTCCCTGTCCATATCGGTGAGACTTCGGTCTCCTACCTCACTCACCCGTGCGCTGTCGGTAGCGCCGCGCCTGATTGGGATCCACCTTGCGCATCCGCCGCAAGAGATCATCGGTGCCGGGGCGATCGACTTTGGGGCGCCGGGGTCCGTCGCCGTCCTCGCCGCCGTCGGGCCCATCAATCGGCTTGGTCGGCCGCGGCGCTCGGTCCCGCATCTGGAACGGCTCGTCTCTCTGCATGTCGTCCTCCTTGAAGATTTTGACCCACATTTCTGCTACTGTCCTGCTACTGTCCTGCTACTGTCCTGCTACTGTCCTGCTACTGTCCTGCTACTGTCCTGCTACTGTCCTGCTACTGTCCTGCTACTGTCCTGCT
>Ga0066376_10002483_pt1 | contig 17126 bp, 17 predicted proteins | sample Knorr_S15_td_Bot_FD_77009 | JGI IMG/M metagenome (GOLD analysis project Ga0066376, IMG submission 77009) | Marine microbial communities from Southern Atlantic Ocean transect - Knorr_S15_td_Bottom_ad_5009_LV_A | ecosystem: Environmental > Aquatic > Marine > Oceanic | place: Southern Atlantic... | reverse complement strand
GGATAGTCTTTTTTCACCGCAGCGCCTTGAGCCGGCTCGTCATCCTCGAACCACGTCAACGGATTGACGTAATCGGGAATATCGGGAAGGCTTCCGCATCCTGCAAGCAACAGCGACGCCCCGATCAATACCGCCAACCGGAAGCGTCGGGAACGTGATCCGCGCAAAAACCGTGGCCCATCATCTAACCCGCCATGAAATATTTTGTACTGCTGCATAAATTCAACCTGCTCTGGCGAGACGGCCACGCAAGACCAAAAGGATCTTTCGCAAGCACCGCTCCTTGCGTTCGGCCAGAATAAGGAAGGTCTCATGCGCGATCAATCGGATAGCGGGCATCGGGCGCCGAACGTCTTCGAATTCATCGGCGACATGGCCAGGCTGGCCCGGCGCGCGCCACTCCTGGTCCAGGCTTTGTCCCAGCGCCGACCCGCGTTCACTTCACACAGGAACCGCGATGCCCTTAATAACGCTAATTTATTTCGCGCCCTGGCGCAAAATTTGCTGAATGATCCCGGCACTATGCTGAAGGCCCAGGCGGCGTTGTGGCAGGACTATCGGGGCCTGATAAACTATGCGGGACGGCGTTTCCTCGGCGAGGCGCTGGAATCGTGCGTTACACCCGCGCCAGAGGACCGCCGATTCGCGGACCCGGCCTGGGAAAACAGCGGCTATTTCGACCTCATCAAGCAAGCCTATCTGCTAACCGCGAACTGGATGGTGGAAACCGCGGCCCGTGTTGTAGGCATGAGCGCCAGCGATGCGCGCAAGGCCGTATTCTATACCCGCCAGGGCGCGGATGCGATCGCACCGACGAACTTCGCCCTGTCCAATCCCGCGGTCCGGCGCGCCTGTATCGAATCCAACGGCGAAAATCTGATCCGGGGATTCGACAATTTGCTAACCGACCTGAAGCGCGGCGACGGCAAACTGCGCATCCGCATGGTCGATGAGGACGCCTTCGAGATCGGCGGCAACATCGCCAATACGCCGGGCCAGATCGTCTATCAAAATGACTTGATGCAGCTCATCCAGTACGCGCCAACACCGAACAGGTCTTCAAGCGGCCACTTCTGATCGTCCCGCCCTGGATCAACAAATATTATATCCTCGATCTGCGGGAGAAAAATTCCCTCATCCGGTGGCGCAAGGCCACACGGTTTTGGTGATCTCCTGGGTCAAGATGGACTAATCCACCATCAGATCGGCCAGCGCGCCCATGTCGCGCACGATTAAATCGGGCTGGTGCGGGGTCTGGCCGAAGGGACGCCGGCGGCGGTCGATGAAGGCCGCGCGCATACCGGACGCCTTGGCGCCAACGCAGTCGAAGACGTGATTGGCGACGAACAGAACCGACGACGCGCCAACACCAAGGATTTTCGCCGCCTTGGCGTAGGTGCGGTGGTCCGGCTTGAAGGCACCGGCTTCCTGGACCGAAATCGTCGCATCGAAGGCGAACCCGATATGGGGTTTGGCGGCTTCAAGCATATCGCGGTCGCCATTGGACAATATCGCCAAGCGGTATTTCTGACTCAGTTTTTCCAGCGCAGCGGGGACTTCGGGAAACGGTTTCAATTTTTCGATCTGGGCAACCAGGAATTCCACATCCGCCGGACCATGCGCCACGCCGGCGCGTTCCAACACGATGTCCACCGCGCGGTGGCCGATTTCCCGATAAGGCGTGTGACCGCGCGCACACAGTGTATCGATCATCGAATTCTCGAAATGGGTGCGCCGCCACCAGGTCACGAACTTTTCCGGATCGATATCGACCTTGCGTTCGGCAAAGAACGCGGCGACGACATTGCTCAATCCGGCCTGCATATCGACGATGGTGCCATATTGATCGAACAGCAGAATTTTCGTTGCGCGCTTCAGGGCGTCGATTTTGGTCACGTCATAATATCTCGAAGACGTCGTAGGCGGCATGATCGGGCATACGGCGGCCGATTCCGACCGCGACGATACGGTTCAGCCAGTCGTATTTCGGCACGGCGGTCTCAAAATAAGGCGTGTTACGCAGATAATATTCCGACGGATCGACGACCTTTCCCTCGGCGATGCGGCGCATCACATCGGGCGAGCCATGGCGAACGCCGGTATAGGACATATAGACCAACGCGCCGTCATCGGTTTGCAGAACCAGCCGCACATTGGGGGTCATCGCGCCATCCGCCCGGATCAGTTTCTGGTCGATCCCGCCCGGCAGCACAATCCCGCGCAAGCGCGGCCCCTCGAAGGTCCCCTCGCCCAGCAAATCGATATGTCGGGTGCCGAACGGCGTCGCCCCGACATCGTGCAATTGCGTCACGGTGCAGGTCATCGTGAACAGATATTGTGAGTTCAAGCTCGGCATTCAGGTCTCCCTTGGTGATCGCAGGCGGCGCGCATGCAAGGTCTTAATTGAGAAAAATCTTGTAGACGGCATTATCGGTCTCGCGCCAATGGCTGTAACCGAGCGCCTTCAGGAACGCCTCGAATTCGGCGCAGTCGGAATCCGGCACCTGTATGCCGCAAAGCACGCGGCCGAAGGCGGAACCGTGGTTGCGGTAGTGGAACAAGCTGATATTCCAGCGCTCGCCCATGTGATTGAGAAAATTCAGCAACGCGCCCGGCCGCTCGGGAAACTGAAAACGGTAGAGTTCTTCGTCCGCGAGATTCGCCGGGCGGCCACCGACCATATAGCGGATATGCAGTTTGGCGGTATCGTTATCGGTCATATCGATGACCGGATAATCGTTTTCACGCAGAATCGTCAGGATCGCTACTTTTTCCGCCTCGCCGCCGGCGAGCCGCAGCCCGAGGAAAATCTCCGCATCGCTGCCGCCTGAATAGCGGTAATTGAATTCGGTCACCGAAAGCTTACCGAGAATGCCGCAAAATTTGCGAAAACTGCCGAGCCGTTCGGGAATCGTCACGGCGAACAGGGATTCCCGGTTCTCGCCGATCTCCGCCCGTTCGGCGATATGGCGCAGCCGGTCGAAATTGACATTGGCGCCGCTGTTGATGGCGACCAGGGTTCGGTCCTCTATCCCCTGTTCGGCGACATACTTCTTCAGCCCGGCGACCGCCAGCGCGCCGGCCGGTTCGGTAATCGAGCGCGTATCGTCGTACAGATCCTTGATCGCCGCGCAGATTTCATCGACGCTGACCAGCACCATGTCATCGACCAGCTTGCGGGCCAGCCGAAAGGTTTCCTTGCCAACCTGGCGCACCGCAACACCATCGGCAAAGATGCCGACCTGGTCTAGAACCACCCGGCGGCCGGCGCGCAAGGCATCGTGCATCGAGGCTGCGTCTTCGGGTTCAACGCCGATTATCTTTACTTCGGGACGCACGGATTTGACATAAGCGGCAATGCCTGCGATCAGCCCGCCACCCCCTACCGGCACGAAGATGGCGTCGATATCGCCGGTGCATTGGCGCAGAATTTCCATGCCCACCGTGCCCTGCCCGGCGATGATTTCGGGGTCGTCATAGGGATGGACATAACTCAGCCCTTCGGCCTCGGCGATCTCCAGCGATTTCTCATAGGCCTCCTGGTAGTCGTCGCCATGCAGCACGATGCGCGGCGACCAGTTGGCGACCGCCTCGATCTTGATTTCCGGCGTCGTGCGCGGCATCACGATGGTCGCCGGGACGCCCAATTTCCGCGCCGCCAGCGCCACGCCCTGGGCGTGATTGCCGGCCGAAGCGGCGACGATGCCGCGTTCACGCTCGGCCGCGCTCAGGCTTAGAATTTTGGTGTAGGCGCCGCGCAGCTTGAACGAAAACACCGGCTGCAAATCTTCGCGTTTGATAAGCACAGTGTTGGCCAGCCGGGCCGACAGCTTCGCTGCTTCCTCCAGCGGCGATTCCCTGGCCACGTCATAGACGCGGGCGTTGAGTATCTTGTTCAGATATTTTTTCGGCACGGTGCCCTCGGACCACCCCGGACGAATGGCGGTGCGTTAAGACGCCTTCTTGCGGTTGGCTTTCAGCCAGGCATCGACCGAGGCCACGGTCCGGTCAACGACATCGTTGTGCATACCTTGCTGTGCGGCAATCGTGCGCACCAGGCAATCGGCGCGCTCAATATTGGGCGCGCCGGCAAGCAGTGCGCGCGCCGCCGAAGACGGCTTGGCCAGGCCATTGGCCGCGTTGGCGTATTTTTCGAACGGCACCTGATCTTCGGGCGATGCGCCAATCGTGCGGCAAACTTTGCCAACCCACTCATAGACCGCTTTCGAAGTTTCGAGATTGCTGTGCACCGAATCCTTGATCGAGCGCATATCGTGTTCCTGAATGCAGCGGTAATTGCCGGTCAGCAGCATGCTCCACTTGGCCAGCGGCACGAAAACCGATTCGTGCACCTTCAGCTTGACCGGTAATTCAACCTCGCCGTCGCCGGTATCGAAGCGGATGGCTTCGATATCCCACTGCATGCGGCGCAAAATTGCGGTGTGTTCTTCGGACTCGAAACGCGCCGCCTTGAAGTTTGTCGGCAACGCGACTTGCAGCACATTGGTCGGCTCATCAGGCGGACGGAACGCCTGCGGGTCGGGGCTGCACAGCGTCATCAGTGCCGGATCGAAACTGTCCCAGACCGAAGCATCGGTGTAGCACTGCTTGAGACCCTCGATATCGAGGCCCGGAATACGCGCCATATAAGGCAGCGGCGGCATGTTCATGATCGACATGCAGGGCACGCCCGACTTCGCCACATTATCAAGCAGTTCACGCACGCCCGGCGAGCTGAATTGCGGTTCCTGCATCGCCAGCGCGATCAGATCATAGTCCTTGGGGTCGACCGCATCGGTCGCCGCGGCGGACAGATCGCCCGGCAGATCGCGCGAATGAATATCGACCAGCCCTTCGCGGCCGCGCACCGGCATGCGGACCAGCTGGCCTTCGCGGTTGATAAGATCGGCTTCATCGGGCAAGCAGATCAGCTTCACATTATGCCCCGCAAGCAGACGCTTGCTCGCCAGCAGCGACCCGTAGGACGCGCCCATGATCATGGTGTTGTATTTTTGTGCCATAATACCCTCTGCCCTGGTTTTTTGTAGAATGCCGCTATGTCTCGTCCGGCGTCAATCCGGCGCGAAAGCGGGCTTGATTATCGACGTAGAAATCAACCGTTTCCTTGATCATCGCCCGGTCGGCATCGGTGACCTCGCGCACGATCTTGCCGGGCGTACCCATGACAATCGAATTGTCGGGGATTTGCTTAAGGTCCGGCACCAGCGCCTTGGCCCCGATAATGCAGCCGCGCCCGATCTTGACCCCGTTCAGCACCACGGCGCCAATCCCGATCAGCGACCCGTCGCCGATGACGCAGCCATGCAGAATCGCGCCATGGCCAATGGTGACGTTCTTGCCGATAATCAGCGGAAAGTCGATATCGGTGTGCAGGATGCAGCTATCCTGGACATTGCTGTTTTCGCCGATATGGATCGGCTCGTTATCGCCGCGCACCACCGCGTTCCACCACACGCTGGCGCGCCGGTCCAGGCGGACATTACCGATGACCACGGCGGTGGGTGCAATAAAATAGTCATCGCCGCTGACCCGAACGCCATCCAGTGCATATTTCATCGCAATCTCACCCGAACCTTGCGCCGACCGCCAAGCCGCTGGCGGCAACGAAATCGCCGGCGGATATTTTCTTGTCGCCTTCGGGCCGCACCCGCTTGACCAGGACAGCGCCACCGCTTGCCGCAACCGTGATGCCGGTTTCGTCGATGGCGATCACCTCGCCCGGCGCACCGCCGGTAGCGTCGGAGGCGGCGCTGTCGAAAATTTGCAGAACCTTGCCGTCATGCATGGTCCACGCGCCCGGTTGCGGATTGGCACCGCGGATCAAATTATAGACCTCGGCGGCGGGTTTGGACCAATCGACTTCGGCGTCGGCCTTGCGGCACCAGCTTTCATAGGTCTGTTTCGATTCATCCTGGATGATTTTCGGCGCCTTGCCATCGCGCACCAGATCGACGCCTTCGAGCATGGCATCGACCCCCATCGGGAAAAGCTGATTGAAGTAGATGCTGCCAAGCGTCTCGTCGGGACCGATATCGACTTCCTTTTGCAACAGGATCGGTCCGGTATCGAGCCCGTTATCGGGCCAGAAGATGCTGAGCCCGGTTTTGGTCGAGCCCATGATAATCGGCCAGTTGATCGAACTTGGCCCCCGGTGCAATGGCAACAAGGAGGGATGATACTGGATCGTGCCATGGGTCGGGATGCTGAGGAATTTCTCGGGCACGAATTTGGTGACATAGGCCATGACTCCAAGGTCGGGTTTCAGGGCCGCGCATTGCGCCCACAAATCAGGCTCCTTGAACGATTGGGGTTGATGGACTGGCAGGCCCTTTTCCAGCGCCAAAGTCTTGATCGGATCGACCGGCCGGCCTTCGCGGTCTGGCGCGCAATAGACCGCAACAACCTCTTCGCCGCGATCGAGCAGCGCTTTCAGGACGGCTTCGCCGAAGGCCTGTTGGCCGTGTAAAATTATCCGCATTTTTATCTCTCCTTGTTACACCGCGCCGGCGGCGCGCGCCTCGGCGATCTGTTCGTCGCTCATGCCGATCTCGCCCAGCACCGTATCGGTATGTTCGCCAAGAAAGGGCGAGCGCGTCACGTCGGTCGGCGAGTCGGACAGCTTGATCGGGTTGCCGACGCTCAGATATTTACCGCGTTCGGGGTGATCGACCTCGACGATGGTGCCGGTTTTGCGCAAAGACGGTTCCTCGGCAATTTCCTTCATCGACAGGATCGGCCCGCAGGGCACGTTCAGCGGATTGAGAATATCCATCACCTCGAACTTGGTCTTGGTCATGGTCCATTTTTCGATCTCGCCGAACATCTCCTCCAGCTTCGGCAATCGCGCCTTGGGCGTGTTCCATTGCGGGTCTTCGAGCCAGTCTTCATGGCCAATCACCTTGGCCAGCGCCGGGAATGCGCCGGCCTGGGCGATGACATAGGAATAGGCGTCCGGGTCGTTCTCCCAGCCCTTGCACTTCACAATCCAGCCCGGCTGGCCGCCGCCCGACGAATTGCCGGCGCGCGGCGCAGCGGCGCCGAATTCGCCATTGGGGTATTGCGGGTATTCGGTCAGCGGGCCATGTGCCAGCCGCTGCTGGTCGCGCAACTTGACCCGGCAAAGATTGAGTACGCCATCCTGCATCGCGCATTCCACGCGCTGTCCCTTGCCCGAATGGGTACGATGAAACAGCGCAGTGACGATGCCGAGGGCCAGATTCATTCCGGTACCGCTGTCGCCGATCTGCGCGCCGCTCACCAGCGGCACATCGCCGATCATGCCGGTCGTCGAGGCGGCACCGCCGATGCATTGGGCGACGTTCTCATAGACCTTGCAGTCCTGAAACGGACCGGGCCCGAAGCCCTTCACCGAAGCGTAGATCATGCGCGGGTTGAGTGCCTGGATACGCTCCCACGAAAATCCCATGCGGTCGAGCGCACCGGGCGCGAAATTTTCCACCATTACGTCGCAGTATTTGATCAGTTTTTCGAAAATTTCCTTGCCGGACTTCGATTTCGTATTCAGCGTAATGCCGCGCTTGTTGTGATTCAGCATGGTGAAATACAGGCTGTCGACATCGGGAATGTCGCGCAATTGCCCGCGCGTGGCGTCACCGGTTCCGGGGCGTTCGACCTTGATCACATCGGCGCCAAACCAGGCCAGCAACTGGGTGCAGGTCGGTCCCGACTGCACATGGGTCATATCGAGAATACGAACGCCTTCAAGGGCTTTGCTCATTGTATCGATCCTGTACCTGCGGGTGGTTTTAATTCAATTTGGTTATTTCTTGGCAACGACACGTTGCGGATTGAGATTGCCGATACGGCCACTTTCGGTCCCCGCCGCTTCGTCGATGACGGCGTTCACGAGCGTTGGCCGACCAGAATCCATGGCCGCATTCACGGCCTGGCTCACCTCATCCGGGGACGTTGCATAGACGCCGACGCCGCCAAACGCTTCGATCATCTTTTCGTAACGGGCGTCCTTGACAAACACGGTTGTTGAAACGTCCGATCCGCCAGAGGGATTGACACCGGTGCCCTGATAGATGCCGCCATTATTGAAGACCACGACACAGACCGGCAGGCCGTAACGGCAGATCGTTTCAATCTCCATGCCCGAGAACCCAAAGGCGCTGTCGCCTTCAATCGCCAGCACGGGCTTGCCGGTTTCCACCGCCGCGGCTATCGCCATGCCCATACCGACCCCCATGACGCCCCAGGTTCCGACATCGAGCCGTTTGCGGGGCTGATACATATCGATGATACTGCGGGCAAAATCGAGGGTGTTCGCGCCTTCATTGACCAGGATCGCGTCCGGCCGTTCTTTAATGATCGTGCGCAGCGCCCCAAGTGCGCCCTGGTAATCCATCGGCACGTTGTTGTTGCGCAATCGCGGCGCCATGCGGGCGACGTTGGCTTCGACTTTTTCCCGGATCGCGCCGGTCCACGCTGGCGGGGGCGCGGCCCAGTCCTTGCCCATGGCGTCCAGTAACGCCTGAACGCAGGAACCGATATCGCCAACGATCGGGGCCACAATTTCGACGTTGCTATCCATTTCCTTGGGTTCAATATCGATCTGTATGAATTTCTTGGGCGCATCGCCCCATGCTTTTCCCTTGCCGTGCGACAGGAGCCAATTGAGCCGGGCGCCGATCAACATGACCACATCGCTTTGTTTTAACGCCAGCGAGCGCGCGGCGCCGGCGGATTGCGGGTGCGTGTCGGGTAATAGTCCCTTGGCCATGCTCATCGGCAGATAGGGGATACCGCTCGCTTCGACAAACGCGCGGATCGCGTCATCGGCCTGCGCATAGGCCGCCCCCTTGCCCAGAATGATCAAGGGGCGCTCGGCACCTTTGAGCACGTCGAGCGCGCGCTTGACCGATTCAGGGGCGGGAAGTTGGCGCGGCGCCGCGTCGATTACCTTGACCAGTGACCTCGCACCCGCCTCGGCATCCATGACTTGCGCAAAGACCTTCGCCGGCAGGTCAAGATAGACCCCGCCGGGACGCCCGGATACGGCGGCGCGGATCGCGCGCGCAATGCCGATGCCGATGTCTTCGGCATGCAATACACGGTATGCGGCCTTGCAAAGCGGGTTGGCGATGGCCAACTGGTCCATTTCCTCATAGTCGCCCTGCTGCAAATCCACGATCTTGCGCTCGAACAAACCACTAATCAAAATCATCAAAAAACAATTAATCATAACATATACGAACGCTATCAACCCATTAAGAAATCCGGGCGCGGAAACGGTAAGACAAATGCCGGGTTTCTTGGTCAGGAAACCTGCAATTGCAGCCGCGTAGCCCGCGTTTTGTTCATGCCGGAAAGACAAAACTCGCATTCCCGCAGCCTGCATATAACGCCCTAAATCCGTGATCGGGATCCCGGGTACGTTGTAGATCGTGTTGATATCGTTCAGCTTGAGAGCATCAATGACAAGGTTAAAGCCATCCGTTAACGCCGCCTCTTCTACTCGTTCATCCGCCATTTTTATCTCCCCTGCGCCCTTCGCCGAACGCTAAAGTCTTCGTTCTAACCCAGATAATGCACGTTTTTTTCCACATGGGCCGCAAGATCCAGCGTATGCTGGCGGACCAGAATTTCCGCCAGCGCTGTATCCCGCCGTTCCAGCGCTTCGATGATATTCATGTGGTCAATGATCGACCGGCTGGCCCGGTCGTCCTCGGATATTGTCCTGGCGCGGATGGCGCGCATATGAACGAACAGATTATCCGCCATATCGACCAGCAAATCGCATCGGCTCATGCGCAGGATCGACTGGTGAAAGGCGATATTACGGTCCGAATACTCGTCGATATTGGCGTGGCCGCCAGCACCTTGAGCGGACGCGAACAGTTCGCGCAACGAGGCGATTTCCGCATCGCCGGCATGCTGCGTTATCAGCCGCGCGGCCATGCTTTCCAGCGCCGCCCAGACCGTAATCATCTGTAGTATTTCGCTTTTTGGGTTGCGCACCACAAAGACGCCCTTGCGCGCCACGATACGCACCAGCCCCTCTTGCTCCAGCCGGGCCAGCGCCTCGCGTATTGGCGTGCGGCTGACCCCGAGCCGGGCCGACAGCTCGCGTTCGTCCAGCCGGAGTTGAGCATCGCTGGCATAGATATCCATCGTCGTGATGGCGCCTTTCAGTGCATCGTAGGTCCGGTCCTTCAGAGACTGGACCTCTTCGATCGGCTGCACGAAGGCGGCGGCGATGGACATGACGGCGGGTACTCGAATGGGCTGGAATAATAACTGTGGTATACATTATGCCACAGTTATTATTCCAGCAAGCGTAAATCGTCCGGGCGCTAATTATACGGTCAAATAGGAGTGTGGGAGCGGCAAGTTATTGGGTACTATAAGGTGAATTTTGAAGTATCGTAAAAATGTCGACCAAAACATTAACCCAAAACAAAGCCGCCACGGGTCCGTCGCCAGAACCGTTACGTGCACCGCGACCAGGCATGCTGGCCTATCTTGCCGACGTGGCCAATCTGATAACGATGGGCGGCCTGGCGCTCTCCTTCCTGGCCTGCTGGTTAATTTTATCGGACCGGCCCGCATTAGGCCTGGCCCTTGCCGCATTGGCCCTTGTCATGGATTACGCGGACGGATGGGCGGCTCGGCGGGCTGTTGGGCGAAACCCCGCTTTCAAGCATTTTGGGGCCCATCTGGATTGCTTTGCGGACTACGTCACCAAGGGCATATTTCCCGCCCTGTTTCTTCTAACCGCCACCGGCTTGCAGATGGCATCTCTGCCCGTGGCGCTGCTCTACCTGATGGCGATTGCCGTCCGCTACAGCTATGAATTCGTGCCTGAGCGCGCGCATATCGGTCTTTCGCCCGATTACATGATTGTGTTTCTCTGCCTGCTGCAATTGGCGGCACCATGGCTGGGTGCGGCCTTCATACCCATGCTGATGGCGGGCCTGCTGATATTCGCGGCACTCGCCGTGGCACCCTTCCCTTCGCCGAAATTAAAGCGCCGGACGCCCATGGGTTTTTGCCTGTTTGTCCTGCTTCTGGCGGCGCTGCTTGTAAGCGGGGGTCATTAAGATGGACCTTGTCAGCCTGCTTGGCCGCCTACTTTGTTGGCTTGGCATTCACGATTTCAAGATTATCGACGTGACGCTGGGATTTGGCGGCGCCGGCGGTGTCGAAAAGGTCCAGTGCCGCCGTTGCGGCGTGGTGATGTCCAGGGGAGCGTGAATCACCGCGCCGCGTATTTGGCGACGGCGCGTCCCAGGGTATCGAACTCGTCGCGCCGGCGGGTTCCGCGCCGCCAGGCGAAACCGATATCGCGGTGTAACCCCTCGCCGCGCAAAGCGCGCACGGCCAAGCCCGGTTCCCTTCAGGATACCCGCGTCGAGCGCCAGTTGCGGCGCCAAGGTGTTGCCAAGACCGTTGGCGCCGCAACTGGATCAAGGTGAACAGGGCGTGGACGAGGTAATCTGCCTTTCAGTTAACGATGCTTTCGTGATGTTCCAATGGAGCCGGGCGCAGGGCGTCGATAAAATTACCCTGCTGCCGGACGGATCGGGCGAATTCACCCGCAAATGGGCATGCTGGTGGACAAACAGAATCTCGGATTCGGCTTTCGCAACTGGCGCTATTCGATGCTGGTCCATGACGGCAAGATCGTCGAGTTTTTCGCCGAGCCCGGATTTGGCGACAATGCCGAAGACGACCCGTTCGAAGTATCCGACGCCGATACCATGATGGGCGCCTTGAAGCGCCTCAACGCCGCCGCATAACGCGCTTTGGCGTCAGGTTGCGGCCAGACGCCTTCGCACAATTTTGACCAGCGGAAGGAGCAGCAATACGATCCCCAAGACCATGATCGTTCCCGATATCGGGCGTTCAAAAAACGTCATTATGTCGCCATGCGACCCGATCAGCGACTGGCGCATCGACCGTTCGGCCAAGGGGCCGAGTACGATCGCCAGAACCGCCGGGGCCATCGGGTAATCCAGTTTGCGCATCAAATAACCGACGACGCCGAAGATGAACATCAGCCAGATATCGTGCATGCTGTTGGTCGGCGCATAGCCGCCAACGATGCACAGGATGAAGATGATCGGCGCCAGGATCGTAAACGGCATCTTTAATACCCAGATGAACATCGGGATGAAGGCGATATTGATCAGCAACGCAAAGAGGTTCGCGGCGTACAGGCTGGCGATCAGCCCCCAGACGAATTCCTTGTGTTCGACGAACAAGAGCGGTCCCGGCTCCAGCCCCCAGATGACCATGCCGCCAAGCAGGATGGCGGTGGTCGGGGAACCGGGGATCCCCAGGGTCAGCATCGGCAGCATCGAGCCGGTGCTGGCGGCGTTATTGGCGGCTTCCGGCGCCACCACGCCCTCGACATTGCCCTTGCCGAAACTGTCCGAATCCTTCGATGTGGCCTTGGCGATGCCGTAGGCCATCAACGATCCCGGCGTCGCCCCGGCGGCGGGCAGAATGCCAACGAAATAGCCCAGAAACGACCCCATCAACATCGTCTTGGTGGTCTTGAGCAAGGCGCGAAGGCTTTTTCCGATGCCTCTAATCGTGACGTTGGCCTGGGAAACGACGACATTCCCCTTGCTTACTTCCATGGTCCACAATATTTCGCCGATGCCGTATATGCCGATCGCCAGAACCAGAAAGTTGACCCCGTGGAAGAACCCCGGTAACTCGAAGAAAATCAAGCGCGGCTGGCCGCTGACGATGTCCAGCCCGACCGCGCTGAACACCAGGCCGATGAAGATCGAAAAGAACGTCTTGGGGATATCGTCGCCGCCAAGCCCGATAAAGGTCGCAAAGGCGAGGATCATGAGGGCGAATTCCTCCGGCGGACCAAAGGCGAGCGCCACATCCGCGAGCGGTGGGGCAAACAGCGTGAACAGGACGATCGAAATGCTGCCGCCGACGAACGACGCCGTCGCCGCCGCGACCAGGGCGAAATCCGCCTTGCCCTGCAACGCCATCGGCCGGCCGTCGAAGGTTGTCGCGACGGCCGTGGAAGCACCCGGAATGCCGAGCATGATGGAACTGATCGCGCCGCCATACATGGCGCCGTAATAAATCGCGCCGAGAAAAATGATGGCCGATGTCGGCGGCACCAGAAATGTCATCGGCAGCAGGATCGCCACGCCATTGACCGAACCCAAACCCGGCATCGCGCCGATGAACAATCCGACCGCGCAACCGAATACGATAAGACCCAGGTTCAGGGGTTGCAGCGCGATCGCGAAGCCGCCCATGAGAAGATCGAAAATTTCCATGATTCTAAAGAAACATATCGTAAAGCGGATAAAACAACGGTTCGGTTTTTCCCTTTGGCAGGGAAATCTTTAACGCGATTTCGAAGAAGAAAAACGTCACCACCGGCATCGCGACTGCAAGAACGCCGGTCAGCCGCCAGGGGTGGCTGCCCATATAGCGCATATAGAAAATTAGAAAGAGCGGGATCGCGCCATACACCCCGATCAGATGGATCGAGGCGACCATGACAAACAGCGATCCCGCCGCGAGCGCGAATATCCGTACTGTCCTGGCGTCCATATAGGGTTCGGTGGAACGCGATAGCGGGCTGGTCCGCCGAAACCAGCGAATGACGATCACGACGCAGCACACCAACATGCCGACCGACAGCCAGAACGGAAACGCGCCGCCGCCCGGCCCCTCTTCGGGAATCCAGCCGATTGGTAACTCCGCGCTCTTCCACATCAGGTAAAGGGAGAAGACAGCCATGGCGAGGGCCATGACGAGTTCCGCCACACGCATATACCGTCTCCTGCCTTACCCAATGCCGCCGGGTTCGGTCCCGGTCGTTTGACGACGCAACCGCTATTTGATTTCGCCGCTCGCCTTGAGCAGTTTCTTGTGCGCCGCGCGCTCAGCGATGAAATAATCGGTCAGCGCCTGGCCGGTCAGCCAGCCAGGGATTAGGCCCTTCTTGCTGAGATATCCTTGCCATTCAGCCGACTGATAGACTTTCTGGAAAAGATCGACATAGAATTTTTGTACGTCCTTGCCGATATTCGCCGGCGCCACGACGCTGCGCTGCATGTAGTAGACCATGTCGGATCCGTAACCGAGTTCCTCGAAGGTCGGGATGCCGCCGAACTTGCCTTTTAGCTTGCCCTTAGGCGTGAAACTGGCGAGCGGCCGCGATTTTCCCGCATCCCAGAATCCAGCCTGTTCGGAGGGATTATTGACGGTTGAATCGATGTGCTTACCGATCAGTTCCTTGGCGACTTTGCCACCGCCCTTATAGGGAATATAGGTGACCTTGAAGCCGAATTTCTTCTCCAGCATCGCGGTTACCAGCGAATCTTCCTGGCCCTTGCCGGTCCCGCCCATTTTCCAGTTCCTGGCGCCTGCTTTTTTTACCGCTTTTACATATTCATCCACCGTTTTGATACCGGTGTCGCTATGCACCCAAAGCTGAAACGTATCTTCCGCCATCCGCGCGATTGGCGTGAATGTGGCGATATCGACGCCCAGGCCAGGCTGGCGGAGCGGTGTCGTGTACAGGCTGTTCAGCGTCGCCATGATGATGTGGGGATCGCCCGGCTTGCTCTTCAGGTAGCTCAGCGCCTCGGCGCCCGACCCGCCACCTTTGTTTATCGGCACCAGGGGTTTGGGCGACATTTTATGTTTTTCGATAATGCTCTGAATGAAACGCGCCAGCCGGTCGGCACCACCGCCTTGACCCGCCATGATCACGAATTCAACCGGCTTCCTTGGCTGCCATTGAGCGTTCGCATCGCCCGAAATCGCGGTGACCGCGCCACCGAAAGCGAGACCAAAAGCAGCGCCTATCAGGGCAAGCTTGCCCACATTAATGGATTTCATTACTTCCTCCCTTCTTCATCGGTACGACGTATTGACTACGTTCAAATTCAATTTATTTAGTTCGATTATTCCAGAATACTATCCTTTTGGGTCGACCTACAATAGGTGTGCGCTCTAAAATCGATTTGCATCGAAATTGCGCGGCGCAGGCTGACCGGATGCCGACAAATTTCTCTCGCCCGATATCGAAAATTCAGCGCGTCTGCGCGATACCGCCACGAAGAATCCGGCGGCGGCGGAAGCCAAGCCAGCACCTTCGAACGATATCCTGGTTCGCGGCAATGGCGATTTTGACATTGCTTTGCATGCCTGCGGCCGCAGCGCGGTACAATGTGACGGCGGTTTCCCTCGATGAGGACGACCTGGACGCAACGGTGGTCGGGGGCCTCACCTGGCGCGGCGGCATCGCCATCACCATGGACAATCCGCGGTTCGGCGGTCTGTCAGCCCTTCGGGTTAGTCGCGACGGCCGGCGGCTAACCGCCGTCACCGACCGCGGCCACTGGTTTCAGGCCGAACTTGAATATCGGGACGGAAATCTGTCCGGGCTGCGCAACCCTCGCATTCGTCCAATCCTGGGGCCGGACGGGAAGCCGCTTTCGCGCCCCTGGACCGACGCCGAGGCGCTTGCCGAAGCCGGCCCCGATGGTCTTGTCGTCGCCTTCGAACAAGTACACCGCCTGTGGCGCTATGACGGTACGCCGGATCCGACCATGGCGCGCGCCCGCCCCATCGAACCGCCCGGCAATTTGCGCGAATTGCCGAACAATGGCGGCATCGAAGCGATGACCCGGCTTTGCGACGGAACCCTGCTGGCAATCGCGGAGCAAAGCCGAACCCGGCAGGGATTCGTTCCGGGATGGATTATAAGCGGCTCGAACTGGTGGCCGCTGCGCTATCGGATCGAAGCCGGGCTGCGGCCCACCGGCGCCGCCACCCTGCCCGACTGCGACGTGATATTCATTGAGCGCAGCTTCAGTTTTTTAGCCGGACTGGATATTCGCATCGGCCGGGTCGCGGCTTCAGCGATCCAGGCCGGCGCCGAGCTTGCGCCCAAGATAATTGCCCGGCTGTCGAATTCCCTCACCATCGATAATTTTGAAGGCATCGCCGCCCGCCGCAACGATGCCGGCGAAACATTGATCTACATCCTGTCCGACGATAATTTTTCGCTCCTGCAACGCACCCTGCTCTTCATGTTCCGCCTCGATGACGGTTAGAACAGCGGAAATTGCCTTTGGCGGCCGGGTCAATCTGGTCTAGGAATTTTCCGGTTCGCAAAAGACGCCGCGCAGACGCAGCTTGCGGCACAATTCCGCCGCCGCCGCGGCGGAGGTCACCGGGACGGCGTAAAGGCGGTAATATACGCCCTTTTCGCCGACATCGACGCGCCGAATATCGGCGCGCAGCCCACGCAGCAAATCGCCATTGCGGCGCGTTAGCTGGTCCCAGCCCCGCCGTGCATTCACCACAACCCGGTACGAGGCGAGATGAACGCCCGTGGCCGCGACGGCCGCCATCCGTGTATTGCCGCCCATATCAGCCGCCGCAGGGGGTTTTCGCGGGGCCGGAACGGCCGGCAGCAAATTGCCCGCCAGGGAAGGTACTGGCGGTTTCGGCGGCATCGCGACTGGTTTTGGCGGCGGCGGAACCGCTCGACGTGTTTTCGCCTTGGGTTCGGGCGAACGCGGCATGGCGGCAACCGGCGCTGGGCCCGATTCCGGCTTGCGTTTTTTTGCCGCGCGCACCGGCGTTGCGGCGACCGAAAGGCGCGGCGTGACCACGGGTTTTCTGGCAACCGATTTCTTCCCAGCGGTTTGGACGGGGCCGGCGGATACCGCCTTGGCCGCCTTCGGGGCAATGTTGCCACCGAAATCCGGCGCTCGCAGCATGATGGAAGCCAAGGCATTTGGAACCGCCGGCGCGGCAGAGAAGCGGCTTCGCGCATCACCGGCGCGCGACGAAACGCGCCCCAGACGTCCGGGGTTAACCTCTGTCGCCGCTTTCTTCCATGCCTTGGATTTTTTTAGTGCTGCCGCTTCGATTTTCCTAAGGGCCGCCGCCTCGGCATTCTTTCGGGCTGCCGCCTCGGATTTTATTTGGGCCGCAGCCTCGGCCTTCTTACGCGCCGCCGCTTTGGCTTTCATCCGGGCCGCCGCCTCGGCCTTCTTAAGGGCCGCCGTCTCCATTTTCTTACGGGCTATCGCCTCGGCTTTCTTTCGGGCCGCGGCTTCGGCTTTTTTGAAGGC
>Ga0066376_10002481_pt1 | contig 17138 bp, 19 predicted proteins | sample Knorr_S15_td_Bot_FD_77009 | JGI IMG/M metagenome (GOLD analysis project Ga0066376, IMG submission 77009) | Marine microbial communities from Southern Atlantic Ocean transect - Knorr_S15_td_Bottom_ad_5009_LV_A | ecosystem: Environmental > Aquatic > Marine > Oceanic | place: Southern Atlantic... | reverse complement strand
GCCCGAAGGCCACGGCCCATCCGAAGTCCCCCGACGAGTCCAACTGCAGCACGTACGCGCTGCGGCAAGGGGAACAACCCAGGTTGTAGGTGCTGGCGGGATCCGGGTCGAAGTCGACCTCGTCGTAGATCATCCCGGTGACGTAGACGTTGTCCAAGTCGTCCAATGCCAACCCGTATGCAGTGGCGGATGTCGCGGCTAAGGACTTGACCCAAACCAGGTCTCCGGATGAGTCCACCTTCGAAACGAAGACGTTTTTCTGGCCACTGGGCGTCAGGTTGGTGGTGCCCGGCCCGGGGTCGAAGTCGACCGTTACCTCGAACGCCCCGGCCGTGTAGATGTTGCCGTCGCCGTCGACCGCCACAGCGAGGCCCTCCAAAGAACCGCTGTCAAAGTCGCCGGTGAACACCGAAACGTTGCCTTCGTCCGACGTCCAGGCACCCGCCGGCATCCACACCAGCGTCGACGCGACCAGCAACATCGCGGCGGCGACTCGAACCATGCGCCTACCCATCAGAACCCTCCCCCAGGGCGGCGACCGCGACGTCGACCGACCGGGCCGCCAGGGAAGCGAACGTGTGCGCATCGATGCTGTGGATGCACCACTCGTTCAACGCCCCGCGGAAGAACGTCGTCGCATACAACGCCAGGTCCTGGGCAGACGCCGGCAGGTTGGCCGTGGCCGCTGCGGCCTCGAAGGGGCCGACCAGCTGGTCCATCGCATCGGACTCCAACCAGTGGTCGTCGACCGACAGGTTGATCGACGCCGACATGACGAACCGGGTCGTCCTGGGATGGGCGAGCAACTCGTCGGCCACCGCACCCGTCATCAAACGAGGCAGGTCCAGGCCCGAGAGGCCGGGGGCCGACCCGGCATACCGCTCCGCCGCCCTCGACATCACCCGGGCCCCCAGTTCCGTGGCGATCCCATCGACCGCCCGCGGGAAGTGGTTGTAGACGCTGGTCAGCGAGCACCCCGCCCGGGAAGCCACGGCCGGCAACGAGACGCGGTCGACGTCGCCCGACTCGAGGAGCTCGCTCGCCGCGTCCAGCATCCGATCGTGCAACCGGGCGTAGTCGCGTGCCCCCCGTTCCGCACGCCCGTCAACCACGAGGACTGAGTCGGCCCCATCGGAGACATTCATCGCTGCGTCGGCCATCCAAGCCAATCTAGGTTGCAATGGACTCCAACTCAAGTGGGCGTGTCGCCGTGTGCCCACGCAACCTGACACCTCGCAGACCGGTCACCTCCAACGGCGATCCTCGCAACGAAGACCCGTGCGCTCCTTGCGACGGGGAAACCCGGATGCTCCATCCACTCTTGCCCTAGCCCGGACCGGTTGGTCACCACGAGGTGTGCAAATGGCCCGCGTCCATGGCGGAATGTCAGCCAGTGCCAAGCCGATGTTCAGGATCGTGTCGACCGGTGACCATGGGGATTCGCCTGGTGGCGCTTTGGACGCTGATCTTGGGGACGGCCTGTGGCGGCGGCATCCATTTGCAAACCCGTCAACACCGCGTGTCGAATAACTGGCGACACGAATGGTGTGTCGGGGTCGCTGCCGAGCTGGGACGGACTCAGGTCCTGGGTCTGCGGATGCCCCGATAGGGAGAACCTGCGGCCTCGAAGACCCCGTACAACTCGAAGAAGGCGGGGCCGAACGGGTCGACGCCGGTCAGCGGCATGGCGGCACGAACGATCGTGAAGTCGTGTGGCGCCAGGGCCTTGGCCCGGTCGAAGTGGCGTTCGGCGACGTCGTCGTTGCCTGCCCGTCGGGCGTGCACCGCCAGCCGGAAGTGGAGGCGCGCGTCGATCTCGTCGTCGTCGAGGTCAGGCACCTCGTAGCCGGCGTCGTCGGGCACGATGCCGTCCCGGACCCACGCCCGGACCTGCTCCATGTGGTCGGCGCACCTGATGCCGGTGAACTCGGTGAACATGTCGGAGCCGAACTCGTTGGCGTTGGGGCGCACGATCCGGTCGTCCTCGTCGATCCACACGACCGTCGGCACGTTGTTGACGGCGTAGAGCTCGGGGAGCCGGTGCTCGGTGTCGACGAGCACCGGATACGTGATCCCCTCGGCGAGCGGCGCCACCGCCGCGACGTTCTCGTCGATCGCCACGGCGATGACGGTGAAGTCGGCGTCGGAGAGTTCGTCGTGCAGTACCTGCCACCCGGGCAGGTCGAAGGCGCATCCTCACCAACTGGAGAAGGCGACCAGCAGCCGCCTGGTGCCCGACCACTCCGAGAGCCTGCGCTGGGTCCCCTCGAGGTCGAGGAGCGTGGCGTCGGGAGCCTGTCGGCCGACGAGGGCGCGCTGCCGGTCGGCGGCCGGCGCTCCGACGGCGACCATGCGTGCCTCGGCATCGACCAGCACGGGTCGGTCCAGGGCGTCCGCCACGGCGGCCAGGTCGACGCCCTCGGGGTGCTCGATGGCGGACCGGTCGGGGAGCGGCACACAGGCGTCGTCGCGGCAGAGGCCCTCGGGCTTGAGCTCCCATCCCACGATCGAGGCGAGCAGCTCGGGGTCGACGATCGGGCGTTCGCCATCCCAGGTGGCGTCGATCGAGGAGGCATCCTCGGCGATGACGGTCGTGGTGTCGGCTGTACCTGCCATGAGGGCTTCCTCCACTTGCTCGGCTGCGTGGTCGGATTCCGACCGTACCCCCGCCGGTCCGGTGACCAGTCAGTCGGTGCCCGGCGTGGGTTGCGGGACCTAGCCGAGGCCCGGCGCTCCGGCGTAGGCAGGGAGGGCGGTCTGGCCGCCCAGGTGTGCGTACAGGACCGTCGATCCGGGCGGGATCGAGCCGTTGCGCACGAGGTCGATGAGGCCGGCCATCGACTTGCCCTCGTAGACCGGGTCGGTGATCATGCCCTCGGTCCGGGCTGCGAGATGGATCGCCTCGATGGTCTGCTCGTCGGGGACGCCGTAGGCGGGGCCCTCGTATCCGGCGAGAACAGTGATCTCGTCGCTCCGCAGGTCCCGGCCGACACCGATCCGGTCGGCCGTGTTGGTGGCGATCCGGGTGACCTGGTCGAGGGCCTGGTCGAGGGTGCCGGAGGCGTCGATGCCCAGGATCCGCCGGTCGTCCCGGCCCTCGAGGGCGAAGCCGGCGACCATGCCGGCCTGGGTCGACCCGGTGACCGTGCACACGATGACGTGGTCGAAGAACACCTCGTGCTCCGCCTCCTGCACGGCGACCTCACGGGCCCAGTTGGCGAAACCCATGCCGCCGAGCGGATGGTCCGAAGCCCCCGCCGGGATGGCATACGGCCTGCCGCCGTCGGCCACGACCGACTCCAGTGCCCGCTCCCAGCTGTCCCGGATCCCGATGTCGAAGCCGGCCGGGTCCATGCGGATGTCGCCGCCCATGATGCGGGTCAGCTGGATGTTGCCCACCTTGTCGTAGGCGAGTTCGGGCCAGTCCACCCAGCCCTCCTGCACCGTGACGGCGCCCAGGCCCAGGAAGCGGGCCACGCCCGTGACCTGGCGGGTGTGGTTGGACTGCACGCCGCCGATCGAGACCAGCGTGTCGCATCCCTGGTCCAGCGCCTCGGCGACCAGGTACTCGAGTTTGCGGACCTTGTTGCCGCCGAAGGCGATCCCCGAGTTGCAGTCCTCCCGCTTGGCCCAGATCTCGACCCCGCCTCCGAGGGCCTCGCTGAGCCGCCGCAGCGGATGGATCGGCGACGGACCGAACAGCAGGGGGATGCGGGGGAAGTCATCGAGGCTCACGGGCACTCCGATCGTGGGAGACGCATGGGGGACCTCACCTTGGCATGTCGGCTCGCCCGGTGCCGAGTCCCGGCCCCTCGCAGGACAGGGCAACTTCTTGGATCCCCCGGGACGCGACGATGCATCCCCGTAGGCGTTTTCAGTTCAAGCGTCGCAGGTGGGTTACGGTGGCCGGAACCTCCAGGGGTGGATGGGAATGGCTGCCGACCTGCGACAACTGACCACTGTGGTGGCGTGATGGTGGGCGAACGTCGGCGCGAGTTGTTCTCCGTCGGTGCGATCTGGCTGGTGGTCACCGTCGTCGCCGAGTACGTGGCGGTTGCGGTCAGCCTCCACCCGCCCGGGGCGTCGCGTGAGGCCCGGATCATCGACGAGGCGTTCGACCTCCTCCTCTATCTCGCCATTCCGGTGTTCACGTTCGTGGTGGTCGTGGTCGGCTATTCGATCGTGCGGCACCGGGCCGGTCCCGACGAGGAACTCGACGGCCCGCCGATTCGGACCAACAGGGCCTTCATCGCCTCCTGGATGGTCGTGACCAGTGTCCTCACCGTGCTGGTGATCGTCCCGGCGCTCGCCGGGATGGACAAGCTGGCGGCAGGACCCGAGCCGGGACTCGTCATCGACGTGCGCGCCGAGCAGTGGAGCTGGACGTTCGACTACGCGGGCGGCGAGGTCCGGACGAAGGACACGCTCGTGCTCCCGGTCGACACGCGGATCCAGTTCCGCATCACGGCCACCGACGTCATCCACTCGTTCTGGATCCCGGCCTTCCGCATCAAGCAGGACGCAGTACCCGGCAAGGTGACCGAGACGTTCGTCACGGCCGAGCGGATCGGCGAGTTCCGGGACGACGTGGGCATGCGCGTCCAGTGCGCCGAACTCTGCGGACTGGGACACGCACGCATGTGGACCGACGTCTCCGTGGTGAGCCAGGAAGACTTCGATGCCTGGTTCTCATCGGCCGGAGGCTGACCGGATGCGACGAGGGCAGCGACCGTGATGAGCCTCATCCGTGGCGCGATCGGAGGCGTCGTCGGCTTCGCCGCCGGTGCACTGCTCATCGTCTCGATCCGCGTCGGTACCGGCCACGACGCCTGGGAGGTCGAGAGCGTCACCGCAGGAGCCTGGATGTTCGCCCTCGTCGGTTGGGTGCTGGGCGTGGGCGTCTGGCGCTACTGGGCGGGCCCATGGTTCGGACGGCCCGAGCGCACCTATGACATCACCGGCTGGAGGCGCTACCTGGCGTTCGACACCGACCACAAGGTGATCGGCATCCAGTACCTCGTGACCTTCCTCGCGATGTTCTTCATGGCCGGCCTGTTCGCGATGCTCATGCGCTGGGAGCTGTTCAGCCCGGGCGAGGGCGTCCTCGATGCGGGCCTGTACAACTCGATCATGAGCCTGCACGGCACCATGATGGTGTTCGTCGCGGTCGCAGGGACGATCGGCTCGTTCGGGAACTACGTCGTACCGATCATGATCGGCGCCGATGACATGGCCTTCCCGAAGTTGAACGCCCTCTCGTACTGGCTGGTGCCGCCCGTCCTGGTCGCACTCACCACGTCGTTCATCCTGGGCGGCTACGACACCGGCTGGACGGGCTACGCGCCGCTCTCCGTGAAAAGCGACGTGGGCGGCCTCTTCTTCAACCTGGCGTTCTTCACCCTCGGCCTGTCGTCGATCGTCGGCGCCATCAACTTCGTGGCGACGATCGTGACCATGCGGGCACCGGGCATGGGCTGGTTCCGGATGCCGATCTTCGTGTGGGCGATCTTCGTCACGGCGATCCTGGCGCTGCTGTTCACACAGTTCATCGCACTCGCCATGTTGATGGTGATCCTGGACCGGACCGCCGGCATGGTCTTCTTCGATCCGGCGTCGGGAGGGCAGCCCCTGCTGTACCAGCACATCTTCTGGTTCTATTCGCACCCGGCCGTCTACATCATGATCCTGCCGGCCCTGGGCATCACCCTCGAGATGGTCTCCCACTTCTCGAGGAAGCCCCTGTTCGCGTACCGGTGGGCGGTCGGCGGCTTCCTCGGCATCATGGGCCTCAGTTCGATGGTGTGGGCCCACCACATGTTCACCAGCGGCATGCCCGATGCGCTGCGCAAGCCCTTCATGGTCAGCACCGAGATCATCTCGATCCCGACCGGGTTGATCTTCCTGTCGGCGGTCGGCACCCTCTGGCTGGGCCGGATCCGCTTCACGGTGCCGATGCTGTTCGCGCTCGGCGTCCTGTTCAACTTCCTCATCGGAGGCATCACGGGCGTCTTCCTGGCCGACGTGCCCGTGGACGTCCAACTCCAGGACACGTACTTCGTGGTGGCGCACTTCCACTACGTCATTCTCGGCGGCGGCATCTTCGGACTGTTCGGCGGCATCTACTACTGGTTCCCGAAGATGACCGGACGGATGATGAGCGCCCGCCTCGGCAAGGTGCACTTCTGGTGGATGATGGTCGGCTTCAACGCCACCTTCCTGCCCATGTTCACCCTCGGCATGGACGGCATGAACCGGCGCATCGCCGACTACACGCCGAACCTCGCAGACGGCAATCGGATCGTCTCGCTCGGCGGCTTCTTCCTCGGCACGAGCTTTGTGGTCTTTTTGTTCAACTTCATCAAGAGTTGGACCAGCGGGCCCCCGGCGCCCCCGAACCCCTGGGGCGCCCGCACGCTCGAGTGGCAGACGGCTTCGCCGCCGCCGCACGAGAACTTCGACGTCCCACCGGTGGTACTCGGCGACCCCTACGGATACGGCGAACCGGACTCGGTCCACGCCGTGTTCCCGGCGCCTGACGGCGGACCCGTGGAAGAGGCCTCCCGATGAGCCCGTCCACCCGGGCCGGAAGGTCGCCCGGTCTGACGGTGGTCGTCGCCCTGGCGGTCCTGACGGCCGTCGAGTACCTGGTGAGCGCCGCTGACGTGCCGGCGTTGCTGCTGTGGCTGCTGCTCTTCGCCGTGGGCAAGGCCGCCGTGATCGTGTACGCCTTCATGCACCTGCCGGAGGTCTTCGGCGAGGAGTCCCGATGACAGCGGTCGATGTGGCGAACGTCCCGCCGGTCTCACGCCTGCGGATCAACCGGGTCGGCCTGTGGCTGTTCATCCTCTCGGAGAGCATGCTCTTCGTCGGCATCCTCGCGACGCGGTTCACCCTGCTCGGCACCGAGGTCCACGAGGACATCTCACAGGCGGTCGGCCTCGGGATCACGTCGATCCTCCTGGCGTCGAGTTACACGGCGTTCCGGGCAGAGCACGCGGCACGGCACGGCGACCGGGCAGGGGTGCTGCGCTACACGGCGCTCACGCTCCTCCTCGGCCTGGTCTTCGTCGGGGGAGTCGCCGTCGAATGGGTCGAGGCGTTCCACGACTTCCCGCCGGGCACGCTGTTCGGCACCGTGTTCTTCACCATGACCGGCATCCACGCCTTCCACGTGATCACCGGCCTGATCTTCCTTGCGATCGTCTACGCCAATGCCCGAAGCGGCCGCTACGACACCGATTCCTGGCCCGTCGAGGCCTGCGTCAAGTACTGGCACTTCGTCGATGTCGTCTGGGTGTTCTTCTACCCGGCGCTCTACCTGCTCTGACCCGAAAGTTGGCGCTAGAGGGCGTCAGCCACAACAATGGAGGCCCATGATGAGAAGGCTCACTGCCGCAATGCTGTTGGCCCTGGCCGTCGTCGCTGTCGGCTGCGGTTCGAGCACCAACACGGTGACGCCCAATGCCGCCGGCGAGATCGTGCTCGACTACTCCGAGTTCAGCTTCGGGGCCGACGTGGTCGAGGTCCAGGCCGGTCAGACCGTGACGTTCGTCCTGAACAACGGTGGCGAGAAGGAACACGAGTTCATGATCGGCCGCACCGTCGTCGAGAACGACCTGGGCCATCCCACCCAGTTCGAGCACGACTTCTTCGAGGGGCTGACGCCGGTCGTCGACCCGCCATCGGCCGCCATGGGCATGGATATGGATATGGACATGGACGGCCACTCGATGGATGACATGGACGGCCACTCGATGGATGACATGGACATGGATATGGACATGGACGAGCAACATGGGTTCATGGTGATGCAGTTGTCCGGCGAGTCCGCCCGTGTGACCGTGACTATCCCGGCGGACGCGGTCGGCGAGTGGGAGATCGGCTGCTTCCAGGACAAGGGCGTCCACTGGGACTCCGGCATGCGCGCCAAGTTCGTCGTCAAGGCGTGAGACCCGGCACCTGACCCTGCGGCAACGTTCCAGCAGGCACCTCGGGTCCGGCCCGGTTCAGTTGCCTGTCGCGACCTGGTCGTCGGCTGCTGTGACGACAGCGGCGTCTCAGCGCAGGGCGTCGCGCTGGTCGATCAGGCGCTGCAGGGGATCGAGGTCGAACGGGTCGCAGGTACCCACGATCAGGTGGTCGGTGCCGACGTCGAGGTAGCGGCCGACGTCGTCGACGTCGTCCTGGCCTATGCACACCGTGCGCTCGATCTCGGCCGGATCGCGGCCCACCTTGGCGCACCACTCGTCGAGCACCGCCGAGAGCTCGGCCACGTTCTCCGGTGGACCGAAGCAGTTCCAGGCGTCGGCGTGCTCGGCGACCAGCCGCAGCGTCACCTTCCGACCCGACCCGCCGATCATGAGCGGCATCGGCCCGACCGGTGGAGGGTTCAGGCTCGCCAGGCGGGACTTCATGCGGGGCAGGTCGGCCTCGAGCTGTCGGAGCCGGCTGCCGACCGTGCCGAACTCGTACCCGTACTCGTCGTAGTCCCGCTCGAACCAGCCGGCCCCCACCGCCAGGTACATGCGGCCGCCCGAGAGGTGGTCGACGGTGCGGGCCATGTCGGCCAGCAGCTCCGGGTTCCGGTACGAGTTGCCGGTCACCATCGTGCCGATCCTGGCGTGCTCGGTGTCGATGGCCATGGCCGACAGCAGCGTCCACGCCTCGAAGTGGGTGGCGTCCGGGTCGCCGAACAGCGGGAAGAAGTGGTCCCAGATCCAGATCGAGTCGGCCCCCATGGCGTCCGCCCGACGCCAGACGTCGCGCAGTGCCTCGACCGACGTGTCCTGTGGCTGGAGCTGGCAACCGACCCGCAGCCCCGTGTTCTGTGCCATCCCCGCATCCTCGCGGAGACGGTGACGGGGCGCCGACACGGAAGGCCACTGAGACCCGGATCGAGTTCTGGCTCAGATGTCCTGCAGGCGCCGCCGGAGGTCGTGCAACTCGGCGGATGGGTCGCTCACTGTGCGAGAAGGCCCAAGCCTCGGAGTTCTTCGGCGAAAGCCGTGAAGTCTTCTGCGGTACGGATCTCTCGTCCATCGCTGGTGTGGGTGACGTCGTCGGCGGTTGGTCCGTCGATGTCCTTGAAGCGCTCGCGGAGTTCGTCGACACTGACGGGCAGTCCGGTAGCCGAAGACCGCAACTCGTGGCCACAGGCCCGCAGCAGACGGGTCAGGGTCGCCGTACGCGGATCGACGATCCCGTTCTCGTAGCGCGAGATCGTCGGCTTCGAGGTGCCCGCCCGGTCCGCAAGTTCGGCCATCGTGATCCCGGCCTCTCGGCGGGCGTTTCGCAGAAGTTCCGCTGCGGTTCCCATGTCGTCGAGGTTATCAGATCACACAACTCTTGACTCGGGGTGAGAGCCCCCGCCGGGCCCGGTGATTCCCGGTCAGGCCCCGGTGATGTCGGCCGTGATGGCCTCGACGACTTCGCCCGGCACGCTGGCCATCCCGTGTGCCTCGGCGGCGTGCGCTGCCGCGTTCAACCCGCCGGTGCGACCTCGTAGCCGGCCTCTGCGATGGCGGCGATGACGGCCTCGTCGGAGGCGGCACCTTCGACCTCGACGTCGCGGCGCTCGACCGTGACGACGGCGGAGGCGACGTCCGGCAGGCCGTCGAGCGCCTCTTCGATGGCCCGCTTGCAGTGGTCGCAGGAGATGTCGGGAACGTGGAACACCCTGGTGGTCATGCGTTCGTCCTTTCGGATTCGATGGGCAGATCCTTGTCGGTCACCACCGCCCGGCGGTAGCCGGAGAACCGGCGCAGGCGCAGCGAGTTGGTGACCACGAACACTGACGAGAAGCCCATCGCCCCGGCGGCGATCATCGGGTTCAGCACACCGAAGGCGGCCAGCGGGATGGCGGCGGTGTTGTAGGCGAACGCCCAGAACAGGTTGCCCTTGATGATGGCGAGCGTGCGGCGAGAGAGCGCGATGGCATCGGCCACGGCCCGCAGGTCGCCCGAGACGATGGTGAGGTCCGAGGTCTCGATCGCCACGTCGGTCCCGGTGCCGACGGCGATGCCGAGGTCGGCGCGTGCGAGGGCCGGGGCGTCGTTGATGCCGTCGCCGACCATGGCGACGACGTGGCCCTGTGCCTGGAGGCGCTGGACCTCGGCGTCCTTGTCGCCCGGCAGGACCTCGGCGATCACCCGGTCGATGCCGACCGCCAGTCCGACGGCCATGGCAGTGCGCTCGTTGTCGCCGGTGAGCAGGGTCACCTCGAGGCCGAGGTCCCGGAAGGCAGCGACTGCCTCGGCGCTGGTCGACCGGATCCGGTCGGCGATGACGAGCACCCCCTTGGCGCTGCCGTCCCAGCCGGCGATGACCGCCGTGCGGCCGGCGTCCTCGGCCTCGTCGATGGCGGCGAGGAGTTCGGCGGGGACCTCGTCGAACAGCCGCTTGCGTCCGACGAGCACCTCGGTGTCGCCGACCGTGGCGCGGACACCCAGCCCCGGGAGGTTCTCGAACCCGGAGACCGGTTCGAGGTCGGTTGCGGCGGCCACCACGGCGGCGGCCAACGGATGCTCGGAGCGGGCCTCGACGGAGGCGGCCCGTCGCAACACGAGCTGCCGGTCCGTCCCCGGTGCCGTCGTCACGGACACGAGCTCCATCCGGCCCTCGGTGACGGTGCCGGTCTTGTCGACGACGACGTGGTCGATCTGGCGGGTCGCCTCGAGGACCTCGCCGCCCTTGATGATCACGCCCAGGCTTGCACCGCGCCCCGTGCCGACCATGATCGCCGTGGGGGTGGCGAGGCCGAGGGCGCACGGGCAGGCGATGATCAGCACGGCGACCGCCGCTGTGAAGGCATCGCTGGCTGGTTGCCCGGTGAGGAGCCAGCCGGCCAGGGTCGCACCGGCGATGGCGAGTGCGGTGGGGACGAACACGGCCGAGACCCGGTCGGCGAGCCGCTGCACCGGGGCGGTGGACGACTGTGCCTCGTCGACGAGGCGCATGATCTGGGCCAGCATCGTGTCGGTACCGACCCGGGTGGCCTCGACGGTCAACGAGCCGTTGCCGTTGATGGTCGCCCCGATCACCTCGTCGCCGACGCCCACCGAGACCGGCACGGGCTCGCCGGTGATCATCGAGGCATCGACGCTGGACGCTCCATCGACCACCATGCCGTCGACGGGGACCTTCTCGCCCGGTCGCACCACGAACCGCATGCCGACCTGCAGGTCGTCGATCGGGATCTCGGTGCCGTCCTCGAGCCGGGCCGTCTTGGCGGCGAGGCCGGCGAGGGCGCGGATGGCGTCGCCGGACCGGCGCTTCGCCCGGGCCTCGAACCACCTCCCGAGGAGGATCAGCGTGACGATGACCGCTGCGGTCTCGAAGTAGACGTGGCCGATGTCGGCGACCAGCGCAACGGCGGACCAGGTCCATGCGGCCCCCGTCCCCATCGACACGAGGGTGTCCATGGTGGTCGAGCCGTGTGCGAGGTTGCGTCCGGCCACCCGGTGGAACGGCCAGCCGACCCACCACACCACAGGGGTGGCCAGTGCTCCGGCCACCCATTCCCAGCCGGTGAACCCGAGGCCCGGCACCATCGAGATGGCGACGACCGGCACCGAGAGCACCACCGAGGCGATGAGCCGGCGGGTGAGCAGCGCCATCTCCCGGTCGGCGGCGTCGTCATCGGGGTCGGCGGTGGCCACGGCGTAGCCGAGCTTTTCGATGGTCGCGTTGAAGGCCGCCAGATCGACCTGGTCGGGGTCGTAGGACACGATGGCCCGGGCGGTGGCGTAGTTGACGTTGGCGTCCTCGACGCCTTCGAGCCCGCTGAGGCCACGACCGATCCGGGCGGCGCAAGCCGCACAGGTCATGCCCTCGATGGGGAGCTCGGTCGTGAGGAACGTGTTTGTCGAAGGCGTGTCTGTCGAGGGCATATCTGATAGGGTACCCCCTATCCCTATGGCTGGCTACTCACTCTCGAAGGACGACTACCTCACGCGGCTGCGCCGCATCGAGGGGCAGGTCCGCGGCCTGCAGCGCCTCGTCGACGAGGACACCTACTGCATCGACGTGCTGACCCAGATCTCCTCGGTGACCAAGGCCCTCCAGGGTGTCGGTGTGGGGCTGCTCGACGAGCACATCCGCCACTGCGTCCGCAACGCCGTCCTCGACGGCGACGACGCAGGCGACGCCAAGATCGACGAGGCGATCACCGCGATCGAGCGCCTCCTGCGCTCCTGAGGCGGTTGCCGGCGAACTCATGCAGTGTTTGCAACTCCGCCACGTGGTGTAGACCAATCGTGGTCGAAACAGGGGAGTCGATATGGGAATCGTCGCAGTCGAACACGACCGGGACTGGCTCGAGATCCGGTTCGAGGATGGAACCAGCGCTTGGTTCCTCGGGACCTGGCTGAGGGACAACATCACCACGGGCCGCCACCGCGACGCTGGCCAGCGGACCTTCGACATCAACTCCCTGCCCGACGTGACGATCGCCGCAGCCAGCCTCGACGCCGACACGGTGACGGTCTCGTTCGCGCCCGAGGGCCTCGACGGGACCTACGACGAGTCCTGGTTCCGGCAGCACCGACCGGACCAACCCACCGACACGGGCGTCACGCCCCTTCCGACCCTGTGGGACGCCGAGCAGCAGGACTCACTCGAGTTCGCCGACTACCCGACCCTGGTCGACGACCCCATGAAGCTCCACGACTGGCTGGTCGACATCCGCGACCTGGGCTTCGGTCTTCTCGAGAACGTCCCGGCCACACCCGGGTCGGTCGTCGGGGCCGTCGATCTGTTCGGCTACCTCCGCGCAACCAACTACGGGCAGATCTTCGAGGTCAGGGACGAACCCGACCCGGCCAACCTGGCCTCCACCAAGCTCGAGATCGGCATGCACACGGACAACCCGTACCGCGACCCCGTACCGGGCCTCCAACTCCTGCACTGCCTCGTCAACGAATCCGACGGCGGCGACAACCGGCTCGTCGACGGCTTCGCCGTGGCCGAACGGATCCGCAGCGACCACCCCGAGGCGTTCGAACTGCTCACCACGCACCCGGTCCGGTTCCGCTACCTCGACGGCGACTCGGCCGACCTCCAGTCCTACATGCCCGTCATCCAGCTCGACACCGAGGGCCGGGTCGTCTGCATCCGCTACAACAGCCGCTCGGCCCAGGCCTTCGACATGCCGGCCGACGTGATCGCCGACTACTACCGGGCGTACCGCACGCTCGGGGAGCTGCTGCACGATCCCGACGCCCGCATCGAGTTTCGGCTCGGGTCGGGCCAGCTCATGGCCTTCGACAACCAGCGGGTACTGCACGGCCGGACCGCCTACACGACGGGCGCCCGGCACCTCCAGGGGTGCTACGCCGACAAGGATTCGCTGCACTCGCGCATCCGGGTCCTCGAGGCCACCCGATGAGCGCCGCCGCCGAGTTGGCGGCCCTCATGGACGACCGTGGCCGGCTGAACTACGGCGAGAACGTGACCATCGCCGAACACGTCCTCCTCACCGCCGCAGCGGCCGAGCAGCAGGGGCGACACGACACCCTCGTCGCCGCATGCCTCATGCACGACGTCGGCCACTGGCTCGATGAACCAGACGACGGCTACGGCATCCACGACCACGGCGACCTCGGAGGCGACTGGGTGGCGGCCCGGTTCGACGCAGCGGTCTCCGAGCCGGTGCGCCTCCACGTCGAGGCCAAGCGCTTCCTGTGCGCACGCGACCCCGGGTACCACGACCGCCTGTCGGTGGCCTCGCAGTACACGCTCACCAAGCAGGGCGGGCCGATGTCCGCCGACGAGGCCGAGGCATTCGAGGCCCGCCAGCACGCCGCTGATGCCGTGCTCCTGCGCAGGCTGGAGGACGACCACGGCAAGCTGACCGGGGTCGAGGTGCCCCCGCTGTCGCACTTCCGCCCCCTGCTCGACCGCCTGGAGAAGTGAGGGCGACACAGGTGACCGCGCCACGCATTCCCGTCTACATGCAGGTCGCCGACTCTCTGGTCGAGCGCATCGAGCAGGACGGCTGGGCCCCCGGCCATCGCATGGCACCCGAACGGGCCCTCGCCGAGGAGTTCGGAGTGAACCGCCGGACGGTCCGCCAGGCACTCGGCGTCCTGGAACGCCGCGGCCTCGTCGAGCGCCGGCAGGGGTCGGGCACGTTCATCAGTGCGCCCCGCCTCGAACGGGGGGCATCCGAGTTCTTCCACTTCACCGATGGCATCCGTCAGCGGGGCTTCGCAGCCGGATCACGGGTCCTGAACTTCGAGCGGATGGTGCCGTCCCGGCTGGTCGCCGACGAACTCGAGCTCGCCCCCGGCGCCGAGGTCTACCGCTGTCACCGGCTGCGCACGGTCAACGGGCTGCCGGTGGTGATCGAGGTCTTCTCGGTCCCCGCCGGCCTGGTGGAGGGCTTCGACAGGTTCGACTTCGGCGAGCGGTCCGTCTACGAGACCATGCGCACCGAATACGGGATCAACGTCGAGCATGCGCGGCTCAGCCTCGAGGCGGTGACCCTCAGCGAGATCGAGGCCCATTGGCTGGGGGCCGAACCGGGTGCGCCGGCCATGCTCGAACGCCGACTCTCGTTCGACGACACCGGCCGGCCGGTCGACGTCGGCACCGACCTCTACCGGGGAGACCGGGTCCGCTTCGTCACCGACGCCGCCACCGTGGCCGTCCCCGTCGGCCTCGACGAGGTGGCCGCAGGCCGACCCGCACGGTGACAGGGCAACTCATCCCGTCGGGCGGACCGCCTCTGCCGGGTCGAGGCGGGCGGCCTTGGCTGCCGGGTAGAGCCCTGCGAGGGCCCCGATGACGAGCGCCAGGCCGATACCGAGTGACAGCGTCTCGAGCGGCACGGCAACCACCCAGCCGCGACTCCTGGCGAAGCCCACGGTGATCGCCGCCCCTATGGCAACACCCCCGACGCCCCCGAGGCCCGAGAGCAGCGTCGACTCGACCACGAACTGGGTGCGGATGTGGCCCCGGGTGGCGCCCAGCGACCGCCGCACGCCGATCTCGGCCCGCCGCTCGAGCACCGAGATGACCATGACGTTGGCGATGCCCACCCCGCCGACGAGTAGGGCGACGGCGCCGAGTCCGAGCAGCAGCCCGGTGAAGGCCATCTCGGTCGCCTCCTGCGCGGCGAGCAGGTCGGACGGGCGGCTGACGTTGACCTCGCTCGGGGCATCCGGTTGCACGGTCGGGGGAAGCACGGTCCGCACGGCATCGACCTGATCGTCGAGCGTGCGGACGTAGATGGTGAGCGGCGACTCGACGACATCGAACAGCGAAGCGGCCGCCCCGAGGCCGATGATCGCCGACCGGTCGATGTTGGGGGCGAGGGGCACCGGATCGAGGATTCCCACAACGGCGAGGTCGTACCCCGAGACGTGCACCCGTAGCGACATGTCGACATCTCGGATCCCGAGGCGTTCGGCGGCCACGGATCCGAGAACGACGACGGGCAGCTCCTGGGTCACCTCATCGAGGAAGACCCCGTCGGCAACGGTCGCCTCGAGTGGTTGCAGCAACCCGGCGTCGGAGGCGACCACGGCGATGCCGCCGGTCCGTCCCTCGGGGATGTAGCTGGTTCGCCGAACCGTGGCCGAGACCGGGGTCAGCGATGCGACGCTCTCGACTGGTCCGATTCTCGCCACCATGTCGGTTGCAACCGAACGGAACTCGACGGCGTCACCCGTGATGGAGTCGCCCGGCGTGACCACCAGGAGGTTCGGCCCGAGCGCATCGAGCCGTGCTGCGAGGTCGGCCTCGCTCGATGCAGTGACCCCGAGCATCGCGACCATCGCGGCGATGCCGATGGCGATCCCGAGGGCTGTCAGCGTCGAACGGAGGCGCCGTCCCCTCAGCCCGAGGGTCCCCACGTTGATCGCGTCGCCGAATCTGAGTCGGCTGCGGTCGGCATCCGCCCGCCGGCTCACGACGGAGCCCCGGCCGTTCGTCGCTCGCTGAGGTGGCCGTCGAGGATCTCGACCACCCTCGGGAACTGGTCGGCGATGGACTGGTCGTGGGTGATGACGATGATCGTCGTGCCCGTCGCATTGAGGGAACGCAGCAGGTCGAGGATTCCCGCCCCCGATGCCGAGTCGAGGTTGCCGGTCGGCTCGTCGGCCAGCACCATCGACGGATCGCCGACGACCGCCCGCGCGATCGCCACGCGCTGCCGCTCGCCTCCGGACAGCTGGCGGGCCCGGCTCGTCGCCCGATGCGACAAATCGACCCGCTCCAGTACCTGCAGGGCGCGTCGGCGCCTCTCCGACGCCGGCGTGCCGCGGTAGATGAGTCCGTCGGCGACGTTGTCGAGTGCACTCCGGTGTTCGAGCAGGTGGAACTGCTGGAAAACGAACCCGATCCTCGAGCCGCGAACCGCAGACAGGCGGCGGTCCCGCATGGTGGCGAGGTCGTCGCCGTCGAGGCGGATCGTCCCAGCCGTGGGACGGTCGAGTGCGCCCATGAGGATGAGCAGCGACGACTTCCCCGATCCCGACAGTCCGACGATCGCCACGAGGTCGCCGGCATGGATCGTCAGGTCGACGCCGGTGAGCGCGTGGACCTCGGGCGGTCCCGGGTACACCCGGCTCACTCCCCGGAACTCGAGGACGGGGGTTCGGGGACCGTCTCTCACGGGATCACCGCTCACGGGATCACTACAGGGTCGCCCTCGTGGACCGCACCCTCGACGGCGACGTCGCTGCCGTGGAATCCGATGATCTCGACGCCGACGAGGAAGCCGCCCAGCCCGTCCGTCTCCAGGACTTCGACGGCGAACCCGCCCTCGGCGAGTGCGATGAGGGACTCGACGGGGACGACCAGGACGTCGGTGAGGTCGGTCTGGGTGACGCTCACGGTCACCTCGGCCCCGTCGTAGCGCGTGTCGGTTCCCTCGAGCTCGATCTCCGTCTCGAGGTAGGTGACGGACTGGTTGCCGGTGCGCTCGGTGGTCGCCACGTCGGCGATGGAGCGGACCAGGCCCTGCACGACCGTGTCGTCGGGCAGGGTCACCTCGACGAGGTCTCCTTCTACGATCAGGTCGACGCTGGTCGGGTCGAGCTCGACCCGGACATGGCGTGATGTTCCTGTGACCGTGAACGGGGTGCTTCCCCCGACGCTGCCACCTAGTTGGCCGGTCACACTCGAGAGGCGGACCG